>OLGZ01001404.1_pt1 | contig 13877 bp, 11 predicted proteins | sample 1605981 | NCBI WGS metagenome assembly OLGZ01 (sample SAMN03283291) | human gut metagenome | biome: human-associated habitat; material: feces | host: Homo sapiens | place: Peru | collected 2012 | reverse complement strand
CGATTATTTCATAATGAAGCTTGTGCAATGTGTGCATTATATCGAATGCAAAAAATGGGGATCTATTCGTTGAAAATAGTAGGAAGAGCAGACAATCCGTTGTCTGTTTGTCAAGATATTATAACAACGAAAAAAAATATCAAGATAGCCGAGAATGCAAAAAACGAAACGGAATATTTAGAAAGAATGATTTATCCATTTGATTCGCTGGAGAAATGCAACATGGGTCTGTCGTGTTATTATCCAGAGATTAGATTTTAGATAAGGAAAAAGTTTATGATATTTATTAGAAAAATACAAGAAGTTGATTATGTTCTAGCTCTAGAACTCCTGAAAGAGAATATGAATATGCCTAGATATAACTATACAGAAAAAATGGAAGAAAGTTTTCAACATAGGCTAAAAGGCTTTTTTCATGATTTTTTTATGTTATTTGATGAAGAAGAAAACGCCATAGGTATTGTTTACAGCTATGATTTCAGAGTGAATGATTTAAATACTAGAATTAATGTTTCTTTTGTTCATCAGTTAGACGAAACAAAAAAGATAGAAGCAATTAATTGTTTTGTGAAATATATGTTTGTGGAATATCCATTAAAAAAAATAATCTATGAATGTATACAAAATGAAGATGTTATGATATTTGAAAATGCCGGTTTTGCAGTTGAAGTGATATTGCCTGAATACATATATTATTCGGGGGATTATGTTACTAATTATATATTATCAAGAGAGAGAGAGAAGAATGAGAAATTATCCGTTATACGATGTGAAACATATAGATGATTTTTTACAGTTTATAAATCAAATTGAAAAATATGGGGATATTGTTGCGTTCAAAGAAAGCGAGTGTGAATGGAGTTATGTTTCTTTTTGTGATGATGTTAAGGCGGTTGCGTCGTATCTCCTAAAATACAATAGGAAATATATCCTACTATGTTTAAAAAACTCTAGGTTGTTTGCTATAGCATATTTTGCTGTTGTACTTTCAGGAAATATAGCGGTTTTGTCAGGGAGAGATATAATGAATCTAGAGGATATAGACTTTTTATGCATTGACGATAATTGTATTGGAGATATGTTAAAAAGTGAGAAAGTACCTTTACCTAAAACATCTGAGCTAGATGTGTGCACTATTGCCTGTAGCTCAGGAACAACTTCATATAAAAAAGGGGTAATGCTTTCGCAAAAGAATTTGGTGCATGACACTATAGCAGGAATGGAGCTGTACAAATATGAAAGAGGTGCGGTATATGTCAACTTTTTGCCGTATAGTCATTTGTTTGGAATAGTTGCTGACCTGATGGGACCTTTATATTCAGGTGGAACTATTTGTGTTGTACGAGACAAGTTGCATTTTTTTGAAGATTTAACATTATATAAACCAACTAATTTAAACTTACCTCCTGTATTGGTAAAAACAATGTGTATTATGCTAAAACGTACTAATAATTTTGAAAAAGCAACGGGCGGCAGATTAAAGAAAATAATGTGTGCAGGAGCCAGGTTAGATGAAAGTTATAATGAAGTGTTAGTTAACTATGGATGTAGAGCCTATTCTGCATACGGTTTAACAGAATGTTCTCCTTGTGTAACGATGAGTAGAGATGAATATTATAAAAATGGTAGTGTTGGATTGGTTCTCCCTTGTTGTAATGTTGAAATAGTAGATGGAGAGGTTGTGGTTTCTGGATCTACTATAATGATTGGATACTATAATGATGAAGAGGCTACAAAGAGTGTCTTGATAGATGGAAAACTGTATACAGGGGACATGGGATATATTGATGAAGACGGTTTTTTGTTCCTGACGGGAAGAAAAAGTAATTTGATTGTATTTGAGGATGGGAACAAGGTTGTCCCAGAATTATTGGAAGAAAAAATTAACAATATAGAAGGTGTGAAGGAATCTCTTGTTGAATCGGTTTTTATAGGAAGTAAAGTTAGAATTTTAATAAAGTTAGTGAATGATCAGGCATTTGATATAAATAAATTAAACGAATTGCTTGTATCAGAAGGCGTAGTAAGTTATGTAAAAGAAATTTGTATGGAGAAAGAGTTTGAGAAGAATGAACTTGGAAAAATAATACGTAGGAAAAAAGTGTAATGAATATTATGTTCATAGGTGGAAAAGGAGCCGTAGGGCTTCAGTAGTCTTGCGGCTTACGGCGTCTAGTGTTCACCGTTCTGTTTTTGAACGGTCGTTTTTCGAAGTCAACGGCCGCCTATTTTTTAGATAGAAGACTACCACTTATCGTGAGTTGATCTTAACCGTGTAGTGTTTTGTAGTTCTCTTCATGATGGAATTGGCAGATATCTCATCGTATCACAAACCGTGAGGAGATTTTTGATTTTAGTAACAAAAAATGCCGTATTTATGCGGCTTGTGGCGTTTCGCAAACACCTAATATTTCAATAACGAGGAGATGGAGAATGGACAACACCAAAGAAAAAAACAACGAAACTTTAAACAAGACTTCAAGTTCAATGCCAAAAGATGAAACAAAAGGCGATCCGGATGACGAAGCCTCAACTAGGCTTTTTGAAGAGACAGATGACAAAGAAGAGAAGCAGCCAATAACGACCAGAAGTTACAAAATAAAAGCAGCTGTTATCATAGTGCTGCTTATAACAGCATTTGTGGTAAAAGACTTTGTTATATTCAAAGATGCGTATAATCTGACTGGAGAGGAGACGTGGCTTTCTCAGCTCCTTTCAGCGTGGTTTGATGAAAGAAAACTGATGCTATTCACAGGCCTGATAATACTAATGTATCCATGGGAACTTACATATAATATTTATCAGGATATCTGCAAGTCGATGAATCATAATCTGAAACAAACAAGAGTATTTGCAGTTGCGATACTTGTGGTTGCCTCGCTGATTGCCATTTTTTGTTATATCCCTTATACGAAGATTAGCCGGGCAGGCTTGTACATATTTTGCGTGATTGCGTTGAGTCTTGCAGTATGTTATATATGCAGGCAATTCTTTGAGAGTGGTATTGTATGGTTTATCTTATCGGTAATTTATCTTGCCGTTATTACATACATATATGCAAACCGGATTTGTGCAAAAGCAGATATGTTATTTGAAACTTCATTATCTTCTGTCTGGCAGATGACTGGATATGCCATATGGGTTCTAATGGTGCTGTTCAGTGCAGCTGTGGAAGTGCTTATGATATATGCATTATTTAATAGTGAGTCGATAGGAGAATGGCTGATTTATATAATCATTAATGTGATGCTGGGGATAGCTTATGGCTATGTTGTACTTCCTGTATTGGATAGATTCGAGAACGGATTGCGCAGAAATGTATCAAGTGATTATTCGTTTGTGGGCGAACCGTTGAATTCGCCAGTTGTTATGTGGATGATTGCATTGCTGGCATTTATTATCGTTCTGCTGGCATGTGCTTCGAAGATAGTTGAACGTTATTCACATAAAAGAATGTGGATGCTGATATGGATAGATGTAAGTGTTTTGGGACTTCTGATATTTGGAATATGTGCAAAGGCAGGAATTGTGGACAACAGTTTCAGCAGTCATTCATTATTTGACATGGGTAGTATGATGGCAGTGTTTATAGCTGTCAGGCTATTGATCATTCCCATTAAGCCACAGCCGGATCTGAAGTGCAGGTTCATAAATCATGATCAGGAGATAATCGATAGCGAGTATGATAGAAAAGTATTGGAGATTCAGATACTCAGCCTTCAGGAACAGCTTAATGCTCTAGTTGAAATGACAAGGCTGACAGATATAAAAGTAGATATGGCACACAAAGCACTAGTGATTCCTGACGATAAAGATGAGGGTGAAGAGGAACGTCACGATTTTCTTGAATTTGTAGAAAAAGCTGATAAGTTTGTGGATGAGAAAAAGGAAAAGGGAGAACCGGTAAACTATAGTGAACTTTATAGTAGACTTATAAAGATCAGAAATGAGGAGTATGAGCAGATCCACAAGATTATGGAGGCGAAATATGCTGATGAATGTGTGGACCTTGATGACCTTGGTGATTTTGATGATACAGAGGATGAAAGTGACGAGGATAGAGAAGCCACAGCGGATGAGGACGTAAACTGTGATGAGGATGAAAACTAGGAAGAAGAACGTACACTTCAGGATACAGCACTTGCAGCGTTGGCTCAGATCAACGAGAAAAAATATGATACAGAACTTACGGATAAGGGGATAGACAAAGACCATATTGTACATTACGGATTTGCATTTGAGGGCAAGAAAGTGCTTATTTTGGCGGGATAAGAGACCTAAAGACTGGTGGCGGGGATGACTGTCACTGATATGTTAGATAGACTGCTAATATTCAACTGATAAGGATGTGTTAATCTATGATTGATAATAAAGTGAATGAGTACAAACAGTACAGCGAAAACAATATAAGAGAGAACTATAGAAAACTTACCAGGTTACTTATTGCCAATGACCTCACCATCACCACCATGGAATCTGCCACCTCAGGGCAGATTGCATCCCTCATCACAGACACGGAGGGCTCATCGGCAGTGCTGAAAGGGGCATTTGTCACCTACTGCAATGAGGCAAAGATCATGCAGGGAGTTCCGGCGGAGATCATAGATAAGTATACAGTTTATTCAAAGGAAACTGCAGGTGCCATGGCGAAGGCGTGCAGGAAGGCATATAATGCGAATATAGGAATCGGCGTGACTGGAACAATGGGCAATGTTGATCCGGCAAATCCGAACGCTTCAGTTCCGGGACAGGTATACTTTGCAATAGACATAGATGGTGATGTGGAAGAGTACTATGTGGAGCTTCCAGTTCAGCCGACAAGGCTTGCGTACAAGCTGGCTGTGGCGGAGGAGATTTATGAGGAGCTTGTGAAAAGATTGGTATAATACTGAATTATTTGAAGGTTTCATTTCAGAATGACATAGTAAGTTTTACGAATAAGGATGATGTTCTCACTTACCTGATCCATCTTGGATATCTGGCTTATCAGAGGAAGAGTAATTCTGCATTTGTGCCAAATGAGGAGATAAGGCAGGAACTTATAAGAGCGACGAAGCAGAAGACGTGGAATGAATTAATTTACAAGTAGAAAAACTGATATATGGAGGCGGAGAGAGATGAAAAAATACGATCAGAAGATTCTAAAAATGGCAATACCGGCATTGGTAATATCAGCTATATGTTATGCGGCCATGTGGGGAATAATGACGAGAACAGAGAATACATTTTTTGCTGGATACATAGGTGGCGGAGGTGCAGTCAGCCAGATAAGGAACATTCTTATATGTATTCTTGTAGGGGCGATACTTTTTGTTTTGCCACTTGAGAAGATATGTGATAAGACATACGGCGCAGTGCGTTATTGTGGATCGCTTTTTACAGATAAAAAGAAATTTAGAGATGCGGCGGCATTGTTTGTGCTTACGCTTCTGTATGCCGTTATCTGCTGGGCAAGTGTGACGTTTTCAATACATACTGACAGTGGACTCGATGATGGAGGACATTGGGGATTATTCGGCTCGGGAAGTGACGAAATATATGCGGTGGTGATAACGATACTAGCCTTTGTGGTTATGGTAAAGGGCGTTGACCTTGTAAAGAAAAGTTGGAGTGGAGTTTTGTTCTGGTTTCTTATCGAACTTGCAAACGTTGTGAGTGTAAAACTTGTGACGGCCAAAGATGATCTCACATTTGCTATCGTGTGTGCAGAAATGATTATGTTTATTGTATACATGGCTGTTCAGCACAGGTTGAATATTGTGACTTGTCTGTTATCACTGCTTTGTGGAGCTATACTTATATTCGCCGGATGTGATGATGTATTTACCAGTAAGAATAAGATTTCAGGTTCGTCGATCATGGATGAACTGGACCAGGCTGGAAGTATGCCAGACAGAATTTTTGGAGCAAGATATAATATTACGATAATTGAACATCAGGCTGGGATTGGTTTGTGTATATTGTGGTTCGTATTGCTTGTGATTTTGTCGATCGCTGTCATTCTGTCTGCAGCAAAGCTTATGAAAGTATCTGCCAGACGTGGAACGTTTGTGCTTGGAATATATATGATAGAAGCATTTCTGATCATATATGCTATATTGGCGGAAATGGGATTTATCAAGCCGGCAGTGACGCTTTTGCTGCATATGAGCGAGGTGGTTCCGGTTATGATATTGGGATTTAGAATGTTTTTTGTAGAAGATGGCAGCCACAATGAAAAATCCAATGCAAATATATAAAACTGAGCGATAGAAAGATTGTCAAAGGAAGAATATATGTTATATCTCATATCCGACATCCACGGAGATGTCATATCATTCAGGAAAATGTTGAAAAAGATAAGTTATGATCCGACCATGGATCACATGATTGTCATGGGGGACATATTCGACTGGAACGATGAGGGAATCCCTCTTCTTGAGTTTATGTCTGACTATCTTGTGGATGGTTCCATGCAGCTCATAAAGGGCAACCATGAACTGTTTGCCCAGATGTACATAGAGGGAAGCATGTCAGAGAGACAGTGGATCATATTCGGTGGTGGTGGAACAGTCAGAGATATCAAGAGGCTCAATGTGGATGAACAGATGAAGCTGCACGGGTATCTGGCTCATCTGCCACATTACACAGAGATACATTCGCCAAAGTACGGAGATTGTGTTGTCACCCATCCGGGCATTCATTGCGGTTCGTACATTAGAAATGCGGACAGGACGATCAACATTACCGAGTCCATAACAAATGCAGCGAGAAGAGATGAGTACAGATTTCTCATCTCACATGATATCCACAATGTTCCGTTTTCGGATAAGAAGGCATTTGACAGGTATGTGTTTTGCGGACATGTGACGACGAACAGGCTCAATGAAGACCATTCTTACAACGTTTACAAGACGCCTTACTATATGGATCTCGACTGTGGAAATGGCGAGAGATACAGGGGTGGAAAGCTAGCGTGCTACTGTGTGGATGAGGATAGAGTGGTTTATATTTGATTCGGCACCAGGAACAAAGGTTTATGAATTGGTGGAGTATTTGAAACCCTATTTATAATTTTTTTTAAATTAGGGGTTGATTTTTGAAAGAATATAGAGTATTTTATATTCAACAATTAGATGATACGAAATGGACAAAGGTGTTCTCAAGAAGGAGGACACCTTTCTCTTTTTTTGAGGATACGTTAAGGATTCATTTTTGATCAAATTTATTTATCATGAAAAGGAGTAGTAATTATGATGAACAAAATTTCAGCCGTATTTGGCTCACACGTATTCTCAGATCAGGTCATGAGAGAGAGACTTCCAAAAGCAGTTTACAAGTCACTCAAGGCGACTATTGACAAGGGAGAGCCTCTTGATACATCAATCGCAGACTCAGTTGCAGCTGCCATGAAGGAATGGGCAATGGAGCTTGGTGCAACACATTATACACATTGGTTCCAGCCACTTACAGAGACAACAGCAGAGAAGCACGACTCATTCGTAAGCACAGTCGGTGATGGCGGCGTTATCCTCCAGTTCACAGGCAAGGAGCTCATCAAGTCAGAGCCGGATGCTTCATCATTCCCTTCAGGCGGTCTTCGTGAGACATGTGCTGCAAGAGGATATACAGCATGGGATTGTACATCACCAGCATTTGTAAAGACAACAGATGAGGGAACATGTATTCTCTGCATCCCGGCAGCATTCACATCATACACAGGAGAGTCACTTGATTACAAGACACCTCTTCTTCGTTCAATGGATGCCATCAGCAAGGAAGCCCTCAAGGCTCTTGGAATGTTCGGCAACACAACAGCCAAGAAGGTTACTGCATCAGTTGGTCCTGAGCAGGAGTACTTCCTGATAGATAAGAAGAAATTTGCAAAGAGAACAGATCTTAAGCTTTGCGGACGTACACTTTTCGGAGCAATGCCTCCAAAGGGTCAGGAGCTTGACGATCAGTATTTCGCAGCGATCAAGGATAAGATCGCATCATACATGACAGAGCTGAACGAGGAGCTGTGGAAGTACGGCATCCTTGCAAAGACACAGCACAACGAGGTCGCTCCTGCACAGCATGAGCTTGCTCCAATCTTCTCAACAACCAACATTGCCACAGATCAGAACCATTTGGTTATGGCAACTATGAAGAAGATCGCTGCAAAGCATGACCTTGAGTGTGTACTTCATGAGAAGCCATTTGCCGGAGTAAATGGTTCAGGTAAGCACAACAACTGGTCGATCTCAACAGACGAGGGCGAGAACCTCATCGATCCAGGCAAGCATCCTGAGACAAATCTTCAGTTCCAGTTCTTCCTGGCAGCGGTTCTTGCAGCAGTAGATAACAACGCTGAGCTCCTGAGACTTTCCGCTTCATCAGCAGGAAATGATCACAGACTTGGCGCAAATGAGGCACCACCAGCAATCATCTCAGCATTCCTTGGAGAGCAGCTCCAGTCGATTGTTGAGCAGATCATCGAAAAAGGTGAGGCTACAGAGTCACCAAAGGGCAAGACATATGTATCAGGTGCATCAACACTTCCTACATTTACAATGGATGCCACAGATAGAAACAGAACATCACCATTTGCATTCACAGGTAACAAGTTCGAGTTCAGAATGGTTGGTTCAACACAGTCCATCGCATTTCCAATGATGGTACTTAATACAATAGTTGCAGATCAGATCAAGAAGATGACAGATGAACTTGAGGGTGCTGACGATTTCGAGACAGCCTGCAAGGCACTCATCAGAAGAGAACTCACAGCACATCAGAGAATCATCTTCAACGGCAACGGTTACTCAGACGAGTGGGTTGAGGAGGCAGCAAAGCGTGGCCTTCCAAATATCAAGTGCATGGTTGATGCTGTTCCTTATCTTGCAGCAGACAAGAGCGTTAAGATCTTCGAGAACCTTGGAGTTATGGATAAGGCAGAGCTTGAGGCGAGAGCTGATGTAATGCTTGAAAATTATGCAAAGAAGATCAACATCGAGGCACTCACCATGATAGAGATGTCCAATGAGGAGATCATCCCGGCAGTCATGGAATATCAGGCAGAGCTTGCAAAGGGTGCAGCTGAGATCAAGGCTCTCGGAATCGATCCTACGGTTCAGGTATCACTTCTGAACACTATCTCAGAGAAGCTCACAGAGCTCAAGAGCGCTACAGTAGCCCTTGAGGAGCTGGTTGCAAAGGCAGCAGATTACGAGGGAGATACAGAGGCTTGGGCTAAGTACTTCCACAACACAGTATTTGCAGCATTTGACACAGTGAGAAAGCCGGCTGATGAGCTTGAGAAGGAGCTTCCAAAGACAGCTTGGCCATTCCCAACATACGAGCAGCTCTTATTCGAGCAGTAAAACCTTTAAGTTTGTTAAATCCTTCATAATTGTATATAAATTGCTTGGAGGCATCCTGCCTGCGCATGTCGCAGGTGGGGTGCTTTTTGTGCGTTAAAATCCCGTCAAGCGCGCACATGCGAGAGCTTGCTCGCGGCATGTAGCGCATTTGACGGGATGACGCGACATGAACACGAAGGCCGACAGGCCGGAGTGTGAATGCCGCGCAGAATTGCGGGAACACGAAGTGCGGAGCAATTCTGGAATAACGCGCAAAGCGAGGGAGAAGTGCGAAGCAATTCGGTATTAACGCACTGGGGACGGAGGGGACAGGCACCTCCGTCCCCTCCGTCCCCACTTGCCCCTTGGCGAGAATTCTGTTATATTATAAAAATGTGTTGTGATGTATTATGGTCGGTTGCACGATGATAGGATAGCGGGCAATTGACACCGGAACAGGAGTAGAATTTGAAGAATTTATATATAGCAGAGAAACCCAGTGTGGCAAGGCAGTTTGCCGATGTGCTGGGGGTGAAGGGGAATGCCGGAAATGGATATCTGGAGTCGGATACAGCGGTTGTCACATGGTGTGTCGGACATCTGATAACCATGAGCTATCCGGATGCATATGATCCGGCTCTCAAGAAGTGGGATTTGGCGACGATTCCCTTTATTCCAACTGAATACAAATACGAGGTCCTTCCAAATACAAAGAAGCAGTTCAATATCGTTGCGGGGCTTTTGAACCGGGATGATGTGGGATGTATATATGTGGCAACGGATTCAGGACGTGAAGGAGAGTATATATACAGACTTGTGGACTCCATGGCGAAGGTTAGTGGCAAGGAAAAGCGCAGGGTGTGGATAGACTCTCAGACAGAGGAGGAGATCCTGAGAGGAATCAGAGAGGCAAAACCGCTGTCAGAGTATGACAGCCTCAGCGATGCGGCATATCTGAGAGCGCAGGAAGATTACCTTATGGGTATCAATTTCTCCAGGGCACTTTCACTCAAATTTTCAAATGTGGTGCAGAGATATCTTGGTATGGACAGGTGTGTCATAGCTGTTGGTCGTGTAATGACATGTGTGCTCGGTATCATAGTAAAGAGAGAGCGAGAGATAAGAGAGTTTGTTAAGACTCCATTTTACAGACTTGTAGCAAGCGTTGGCGAGGAGGGGCAGACCTTTGATGCCGAGTGGAGAGCGGTGAAGGACACAAAGTATTTTGAGTCACCATTGCTCTACAAGGAAAATGGTTTCAAGGAGAGATCAGATGCAGAAAAGCTCCTAGAGGAACTAAATGCGGGAGAGCCGGAGGCTGTGGTTGAGTTTATAGAGCGAAAGAAAGAGAAGAAGCAGCCTCCGATGTTGTACAATCTTGCGGAGCTTCAGAATGATTGTTCAGCGCTGTTCAAGATAAGCCCATCTGATACTCTTAAGATAGTACAGGAGCTGTACGAGAAAAAACTTGTGACATATCCGAGAACAGATGCCAGAGTCTTATCTACGGCGGTTGCAAAGGAGATAGGGCGAAACATTTCGGGACTTAAGAATTTTCAGCCTGTTGCGGCATGGGCGCAGGGGGCGATGGATAGCGGTACATACAAGGGTATAGCAAAGACCAAGTATGTAAATGACAAACAGATCACCGATCACTACGCCATAATACCGACTGGACAGGGATTTGGTGCATTAAAAAGTCTGGCACCGACTGCCCTCAAGGTATACGAGATAATATGTAGAAGATTCCTGAGCATATTCTATCCCGCAGCCGAGTATCAGAAGGTCGCAATGACACTCACGAAGAACGGTGAAAAGCTGTTTGCTAATTTTAAATATCTTATTAGCGAAGGATACCTTAAAGTTTCGGCCAACAGTTTTTCCAAGAAAAAGGATGAGCCGAAGTATAGTCAGGAGTTCATAGAGCGGCTGGCAAAGATCAAGAAGGGCGACAAGCTGAGTGTACAGAACATAGAGATAAAGGAGGGTGAAACATCACCGCCTAAGAGATATAATTCGGGTTCGCTCATTCTGACGATGGAGAACGCAGGACAGTTCATAGAGGATGAAGATCTCCGAGAACAGATAAAGGGTGCGGGTATAGGAACCAGTGCGACGAGAGATGGTATCATAACTAAGCTGGAGACAAATAAATACATATCACTTAATAAGAAAACGCAGATAGTCACACCGACATTTCTTGGCGAGATCATCTACGATATAGTGTATTATTCCATAAATGGCCTGCTCCGTGCGGACCTCACTGCAAGCTGGGAAAAAGGGCTTGAAGGTGTTGCGGAAGGTCAGATCTCAAAGGAAGAGTATACACAGAAGATGACGACCTATGTCACTCAGTATACGAACCGCGTAAAGCAGATACAGAACCAGGGCGGTATAACGGGAGTATTTGACAAGACGAAGGCGTTTTATACTAAGAACAGCGGCAGTGCGGCAAAGAAATCTTCAGATGCCAAGAAAATAACAGAGCGGCACTGCTGGAAAGTGCCAGACAGTGCCGTCATCTGGGCGGCGTTCCACCCATCGGCTATACAGTCAATGAGGCTGGACTCTATGAGATCGATCCTCTGACAGCACCGATCGTTCGTGACATCTATATCCTTTACAGCAGCGGCATGGGCTACAGCTACATCAAAAAACATCTGAAAGAAAAGGGATACAAGACCACCGGCGGCAACGACTTTTCAGACACCGCCATCCACACCATCCTGACGAACCAGAAATACAAGGGTACTTACACCTACGACCGCACAGCTGCCAAGGACAGCGAAGGACACCGAAACTCCCACAAGATCAAGCCGGATCCCATAGAGATCCCGGACGGGATGCCGGCGATCATCGAGCCGGCACGCTTCGACAAGGTCCAGGAGAAGCTGGCACAGAACCGCCGGCGGACAGCCAGCAGAACCGGCAAGAACTACTACGCCCTCAACGGCTTCACACGCTGTCCGAAGTGTGGCAAGCCGTTCTCCGGCAACGTCAACCACAGCAACGGGCACAAGTACCTGCAGTACCGAAGAAGCTGTGACTGCGGCATCCCCAGCGTGCGGGCAGACCAGCTGGCACCGTTTGTGTTTCACGCAGTGAAGAACTGTCTCTTTCAGCCTGCCAACCAGCCAAAGATCATCGAGGCAGTCAATCAGAAGCTTTCTCTCCGAAAACTGATGCAGAGCGGAGAGACCAACACCATACAAAATCGGATCAACGGACTGGAAAAGGCAAACGCCAACCTGATGGCATACCTGGAACAGGGACGTGCTACCGAAACCATCCTGCGTTCCGTTGAGAAAAACGAACAGGAACTCCGGCAGCTGAAACAGCAGCTGGATGCTTTGGACAATCCGATCTCTGCGGTGAATGATGCAACATACCGGGAGATCGTTCAAAAGTTTACAAACTACATGTGTACTGAAAAATCGCCGGAGGCAGCTGCACTGAAAGAGGCTGTGCTCCGGGACATTCAGATCGGCAAAGAAACCATCACCGTGAACTTTCAGCACGGTGTTCCCATAGATGAAGAAACAAAAGCATACTTCAACGACAACAGAAAGGAACGGGCATCATGACATATCAATTTGAAGATCCCATTGCATGTACCGAAGCACTGGTGACCGCAATTGAGAAATTGAACGACTTTGGACAATATACGCTGACGATTCTGGGAATCGACCAGAATGGCTGTTACACCAACAAGGGAACCGTGACGATCAACGAAGAAGAGCTGCAGCCGCTCCTGCAGGAGAAAGGACTTTCCTTTCCAAAAGGCATCATCGGGCAAAGAGTCAAGGTCATCTCTCACGAGAAGCTGCGGCAGGAACAGGCGAAAGCAGCACTTTTCCAGAAGATTGCAGAAGACGGCGAAGAAATCAACGTGGAATTTTGAAAGGGGTTATTTTTATGAAGCAGATTTTTGTACTTACTTATAACTATACCAACCAGAAGCTGGCACAGATGGCAATTGCTTGTGTCATCCGATGCAGAAGCACCCATGGAAAGCAGCCGCGTGTCCGGGACATCATTGAAATGAACCGTCCCGGACTATACCAGCAGCTATCCCGTGGAGATAAGTGCAGAGTGGGCAGAGCCGTCAGCAAGCTGTACAATCAGGGAATGCTGCCGCATCTGACCAGAGGAAAGAAGAAGGGTTCAACCAATACGTACTTCTGCTAAGTAACGGAAAGAACAAGTCACAATGACCGATCGGAACGTGTTCCGCAAAACAGAAAAATCGCATTATCATAGGCATCCAAACTGAACGCCTCGGTAACAAGAGCAGCCAATCCGTCTATCCCTTTGCGAAGATCGGTCTTACCGCAATTGAGATAGATTTTCATATTATTTATATTTGGAAACATTTTGATCACGATACCAAAGATAGTTGTTCAAATTTTTGAGAATCTCTCTCGAAGCTCCGTTGTAAATTCGGATTTCAACATCTTCCGTAATAATTTTCGCAGCCATTTCCCGGACCGGTCGATATGTTTCCTTAGGGCTTCGGTCAACAAGGTTGACTTCCACGACGTCATCCAATTTCATATT
>OLGZ01001401.1_pt1 | contig 13899 bp, 8 predicted proteins | sample 1605981 | NCBI WGS metagenome assembly OLGZ01 (sample SAMN03283291) | human gut metagenome | biome: human-associated habitat; material: feces | host: Homo sapiens | place: Peru | collected 2012 | reverse complement strand
GCATCCTCCGTGTCAATCAGCGGAGTGATTGACACGGGAGTGAACAGTAACGTTTCTATGACTTAGATAAATGATTTTCTTCACCTGCTAGACATTTTTTAATCTTTCGTCTATTATTAGACATATCCAGTGTTGATTAATGGTTGTAAATTAGTTTCTACATTAATATAATACTTTTTGACATGAAAATCAACATTGTATCTATTACTAGAAATATTTTTAAGAAAAGGAGTTTTATCCATGAGAAACGCATTTCGGATTTTTCGCCGCGATATGAAACGCCTGCTCCGTAATCCGGCAGCAATACTTGTTTTGATCGGAGTATCTATTCTCCCCTCACTCTACGCATGGTTTAATATTGCAGCAAATATCGATCCTTATGCCAATACTTCCGGCATCAAGGTAGCAGTAGCAAATCTGGACACCGATGCCACACATGATGATCTGACGATCAATGCCGGCAGCCAAATCATTGACCAACTAAAGGAAAACGACCAGTTAGGATGGACGTTTGTTTCCAAAGATGCTGCTATTGAAGGAGTTAAATCCGGTGAATATTATGCAGCAATCATCATTCCGAAAGATTTTAGCGAATCCCTGCTAAGTGTCCTGTCCGGAAAGATCGGAACTCCGGAACTTGAATACTATATCAATGAAAAACTCAATGCAATTGCGCCAAAGATCACCAGTTCAGGTGCAAGCACGATTCAGACACAAATAAACAATACTTTTTCCTCTGTTGCATCTGAAACAATTGCAGAACTTCTGAAAGAATCCGTATTCAATATTTCTGACTTTGTTGATTCCACTACTGAGGATATCAACAGCCTGCTTGCCAAAGCTGAGAACAATATTCAGGAATATGCTCAGCTTCTGGATCAGTTTCAAGCTGGTTCAGCTGATACAAATGCGCTGATACAGAATGCGAAAAATGCAGCCGATTCACTCGGAACTGCTGCCTCTTCCGGTGCAAATGCACTGTCTGATGCAGACAAGATCATACAGACAACAAGATCCTCCGCAGGAGAATTTTCTTCTTCACTCTCTCAGGCACTTTCCGACGGAGAACTGCTGCTTGGGAAAGCTAACAGCTCCGCATCTTCCGGAATAACTGATCTTGCGACTGCTGCCGGCAGGATAAATACTTCTGTCAGTACCGCTCTTGGTTATGCCAATCAGGTCAACGAATTAAATGCAGACATTCTTGCAGACATGCAAGATCTCGCAGGCCAGCTTCCTGGAACAATTGGTGATCAGATCACTGCAAAGATTTCCACACTTCAGGCACAGAACCAGCGGAATAATGAATTGATCAGCAGCCTGCAGACAGGAAATGACGGAATACAGGATGCATTGGATACAACTACAGCAACCCAGGAACAGCTTGCTGCTCTTACAAAAGAAAATATTGATAATCTACATACATTCCGCTCTTCTCTGGATCAGAATATCCTGCCACTGCTCAACCAGACGTTGGATACCTTTTCCTCTCTGACCGGTCAGGTAACCGGAATGCTTAACGGTGTTCCTGCCACTTCTGATCAGATGAACAGCATGCTTGATCAGCTGACTACAGGATTATCAAATACAACTGAATTACTGAACAGAACAAAAGATGCATTAGGCGCTGTTGAGAATAAATTAAACACACTTCAGACAGATCTCAATGCCATCACAAGTTCGGCTACTTATCAGAAACTGCTCTCTTTAGAAGGCATTGATGCAGATTCAATTGCTTCCTTCATGTCTTCTCCTGTAGAGATCAATACAGAGACATACTATGCTGTCGATAATTACGGTTCTTCGATGACACCTTTCTACTCCAACCTTGCAATCTGGGTCGGTGGTATCGTACTGATCGCAATCTTCAAGATGGAAGTAGATAAAGACAGCTCCATGCATGGCTATGGACCGACAACATTATATTTTGGCCGCTGGCTCTTATATATGGTTGTTGGTCTTATTCAGGGATTCATTGTCTGCCTTGGTGATACACTCCTTCCGGGAGTCCAATGCAATCATCCGGCACAATTTATCCTGACAGGAATGGTTTGTTCCTTTGTCTATGTAAACATTATTTATGCGCTGTCGCTTACATTTAAGCATATTGGTAAAGCGCTCTGTGTTATTCTCGTAATCCTGCAGATTCCTGGTTCTTCCGGAACCTACCCGATCGAGATGACACCGGCATTTTTCCAGAAACTGCATCCACTCCTTCCATTTACATATGGTGTGAATGCTATGCGTGAAGCAATTGCCGGTTTCTACGGTTCCAACTTCCGCAACGATCTTCTGATCCTGCTTCTGTGCTATGTACCGATCTCTCTGCTTATCGGACTTGGACTGCGCCCGGCTCTTTCCGGACTGAACCATCTGTTCGACAAGAAACTGGCAGAAACAGAATTTATGATGTGCGAACCACACGAAGCAGAACTTAGCAGAAGTACACAGCTTTCCATGCTCTTACAGGCATCTCTTTCCATCGAAGACCTTCGCCTTGTAACAGCTGAACGGGCACAGAAATTTGAAAACAATTACCGGAAGATGGTTCGTATCGGCTTCCTTGCCATTGCGATCATCCCTCTGATCTTCCTGATTCTGATGTTCAGTCTCGAATCAAAGATCGTGTTCCTGACTTTGTGGATCATCTCTATTATCGCAATCTCTGTATGGCTGATTGTTATAGAATATATCCATACAAAACTAGAGGAACAGAAAGAAATGGCCGGCATGTCTTATGAAGAGATGCTTGAAAACTTCCGTGGAAAGGAGGCGGAATAATTTGAAAAATATTTTCTTAATCTTTAAAAATGATGTGATGAAGATTCACAAAAATGTTATCGCTATGATCGTTATCATGGGAATCACCGTAATTCCGACTCTCTATGCATGGTTTAACATCTCAGCGAGCTGGGATCCATACGGTAACACGGGCGAACTGAAACTTGCCGTTGCAAGTGATGATGAAGGATACACCGGAGAACTTATCGCTGTAAAGATTAATATGGGGGATCAGATTCTTTCTTCTCTGCATAAAAACAAACAATTCAACTGGGTTTTCACTGATTCTAAAACCGCACAGAAAGGTGTAAAATCCGGAAAATATTATGCAGCGATCGTCATTCCGAAAGATTTCAGCCAGAAAATGATGAGTGTTTTCTCCTCAAATACAGAACACCCAGATCTGACTTATTATCAAAATGAAAAAGAAAATGCAATTGCTCCGATCATTACAGGAAAAGGAGCAACTGCTGTCCAAAAGCAGATTAACGAAACGTTTATTGAAACAATCGCACAGACTGCACTGGATGCTTTTCAGATTGTAAGTTCTGCTGCACAGGAAGCCGGGGATGACTCTATGGTTGATCATTTGATCGATAACTTAAATCAGATGGGAACCGATCTTGGCTCTGCTGCCGGAACCGTTCAGTCTTTATCCGATATGACTGATTCAGCCATCACAATGTTAAACACAACAACGGAATTCCTTCAGGAAAGCGGTTCTGGTACAAAGTCCAGCGTCAGCTCCCTGGAAAATTCGGATCTAAGTTCCCTGACATCTTTAGTATCCGGTACAACAAAGACAATTTCTGATGCACTGACACAAAACGCCAGCTTTTACACTGCTGTTTCTGATACTGTTGACAAAGCATTAGACTCCTATAATAGCGATGCCCAGGCTGCGTCAAATGCCCTGACCTCTGTCAGCAGTCGTGTACAAACTGTAATTGATGAATATACGAAGCTGTCTGATGCTCTGACAGCGATTGCAAATGAACATCCTGAGCTCACTATTTTAAATGATGCTGTTACCAGCATTAACCAGAAGATACAGTTGGCAATTGATCGCCAGACAGCAATCCGCGATAAAATAAATGCTGCTGCCGAAGCACTTCCTGCAGCTACTGCAAATGCTTCTGAATTAAAAAGCGAACTTGACACCCTGATCGCTCAGGCAACATCATCTGTCACAGAAGTTAAGACAACCTATGAGAATAATGTAAAAGGAAATCTGGACAGCCTTTCTGCCAATCTGGATTCCACAACAGGATCTATCTCTTCCATGCTTGGAGATCTTGATAAGAGCATTCAGAATATCGCAGGTGTCACAGGTTCTGCTTCTAATGGATTGACAGGACTTCAGAAGACACTTTCGAATTCCGCTGAACTGTTGAATGAAGCCTCCGGAAAATTAACTTCACTGGCTGCGACACTTTCCTCCGAGGATTCAAAGGATCTTTCCGCTGTGACAAACCTGTTGTCCGAGGATCCTGAGACAATCGCATCTTTCCTCTCCTCTCCGGTCAAACTGGATGAGAAAAAGATATATCCGATTGAAAACTACGGATCTGCAATGGCTCCGTTCTACTCTACTCTTGCGATCTGGGTAGGTGCTGTTGTTATGGCTGCCATGCTAAAAGTCACTGTAGCAGATTCTACAAAGAAGAAACTATTCCATCCGAAAGAATATCAGCTCTATATCGGACGTATCCTTCTTCTGATCATCATCGGTTTCATGCAAAGTGCGCTCATCTGTCTTGGAGATCTTTTCTTCCTTGGTATTCAGTGTAAGCACCCGGTAATGTTTGTACTGACCGGTATGTTCACAAGCTTTGTCTATGTGAATCTGATCTATGCACTGACTGTCTCCTTCGGAGATATCGGTAAAGCCATTGCCGTTGTCCTGATGGTAATGCAGGTTGCCGGAAGTGGTGGAACATTCCCGATCCAGTGTGCACCGAAGTTCTTCCAGGTTGTATATCCTCTTCTGCCGTTCACACACAGCATGAACGCGATGCGTGAATGTATTGCAGGATTCTACAGAACAACTTATGCCACAGAGCTTGGCAAACTGGCAATCTTCCTTGCACCGTCACTGCTGCTTGGTCTTCTGCTCAGAAAACCGATCATAAAGATGAATGATGCATTTATGGAGAAGCTTGAAAGTACACATCTGATTTAATCGTCTAAAATATCTGACTATAAAAAGCCCCCCAAAACATTACCGTGAGCGGTTCTGTTTTGGGGGGCTCCTATTATTTCATATTGTCTTCTACTGTCTGCTGTACTTCCTTTGGTACTTCATCTGTAAAAATCGGAATAAAAATTTCTTCTTCGATACCTACTCCATAAACTTCATTACCATTGAGTTTTCCATCCATATAATGATCCAAAATCCAGGAATATATTTTTCCAAAATCAAACTTGATCGATGCTGTAACTGTTCCAGGTGCAAGATCATTTTGATTCTCCGAAAATCCGATCACCTTTACTCCATTTTCCTTTGCAGCCTCAATGCAGCCATTTCCAACTTTATTTGCGTAAATAAATAAAACATCTGCACCTTTTCCAATCATTTGATTTGCAATCTCTTTTCCAAGTTCCTCATCTTCCCAACTATTCGCATAGGCCCTGAGTACTGTTGCACTCGGAAGTTTTCTATCTGCTGCCAGCTGACGAACATCCTTTTCATACTGATCCAGCAAAGTCTCCATTGCCTCATTCGGATAACCGGCAATGATTCCAAATACTCCTGTCTTCGTCAGATTTCCACCAATGATTCCCGCCAGATGGCTTGCTTCCTCTTCTTTTGGATAAACAGAAAATGTATTTTTACCTGATGCCGATCGACCATTTAAAATACAAAAATCAACTTTTGGATAATCTCCTGACACAGAAGAAACAACCTCCTCGAACTGTGATCCTGCAAGTATGATCAGATTATAATTCTCTTCTGCGTATCTGCGAATCACTGCCTCAAAGTCTTTCTCTTCGACATTGCTCTGATACTCCAGATCAATTTTCTTATCTTTGTTCTGATTTGCAAGAATCCCTTCATAATTCCCCTTATTCCAACTTTGATCATTTGTATCTCCCGGAAGAATTACAACAACTTTCGGCTGATTGGCCGGAATAATTTTTCGGTAAGTAGTTCCTTCGATTACTGCAACAATGATAAGTAATACTACAACAATGAAGCCTGCCTCAGCTTTTATTTTCTTTTTTTTCCTGGTATCTTCCATGCCTTGTTATCCTTTATTTTTGAGTTCTGTATATTTCAGATTCTCTGTCTTTCGATTATAAATCTCCTAAAAAAGGCTTTCTGTAGAGATACTCTCCATCTCCCCGATTTCCTTTAAATTCATTATTTTCAGCGATGATATTTCCTCTCTGCATTACGAGATCAATCTTTCCATGCAGATCTGTTCCTTCATAAGAAGTATAATCAACAGCTCCATGCATCATCTCGTGAGTCAGTGTCTGTTTTGCATCAGCATCAATAATCACAAGGTCTCCATCTGCTCCCGGTTCAATAATTCCCTTCTTAGGATACATTCCGTACACCTTTGCCGGATTTGTGCAGGCAACTTCTACCAACTTGTTGATGCTGATTTTGTTTTTCATTACACCTTCTGAGAAAAGAAGAATCATTCTTTCTTCGACTCCCGGAGCTCCGTTCGGACACTTTCTAAAATCATCCTTGCCATCCTGTTTCTCTTTTGCATAATTGAATGGACAATGATCTGTCGCAACGATCTGAATCTCTCCTGCCTCTAATCCTTTCCACAGCGCATCAAGATCCTGCTGTGTACGAAGCGGTGGAGACATAATATATTTCAGTCCGTCCGGATCTTTATATCTGTCTTCTGTAAGTGTCAGATACTGTGTACATGTCTCGACAAAAATGTTTTTCTGTCCGTTTCTTCTTGCTTCTTCAACTGCTTCAAGACTTTCCTTACAAGAAAGATGTACAATATACACCGGTGCATCACCTGCAAGCTTCGCAAGATAAAGAACTCTTCTTACCGCCTCTGCTTCTGCAAGATTCGGTCTGCTCTTCGCATGATAAATTGGCGCTGTCTTTCCGGCATCACCATATTCTTTCTTCAGATGCTCTACCACATAATGATTCTCACAATGGAACGCTGTGATTCCATGCAGTTCTTTCATCTTCTTAAGAACTTCTAAAATACCATCATCATCAATCTTATAACCATAAGTCATATAAACCTTTGTGCTCTGGACTCCGTCATCCATCATTGTCTCAAGCTCATTTAAAATAGACTCGTCTACATGCTGAACAACTCCATGGAATCCATAATCGATAACAGCTTTATCATCTGCCAGTCCATGATATACATCCAGTTGATGATGCAGTGGGCATCCTGCCGGTCCGAATCCCATATGGTCTACGATTGTTGTAGTTCCGCCGCATGCGGCTGCAACAGTACCTGTATAAAAATCATCTACTGCTCTCGCGATTCCGACATCAATATCCATATGCGTATGAACATCAATACCTCCCGGGAGAACATATTTTCCTTTCGCATCGATCACCTTATCTGCATCCCCAAATTTTGCTTCCAGGTTTTTTCCGATACATTCGATCACACCATCCTCAATCAGGACATCTGCTTCATAAGTGTCCTCCGGTGATACGATCATTCCATTTTTTACAAGTGTTTTCATGATACTTCCACTCCTCTCTTAGTTTCAGTTATACTTCTACCGCAGTCTATGCTTTCCATAGCTGCGGTGATTTTTGTGCCTGATGAGTGCTGTTTCTAACCTCTTTTTGCTGCTTTAATATAGATAAAGTATGCAAGACCTGCACCGATACTTCCTACTACATATGCATTGTCAAAGATAAATTTCAGTGGTGCAATATATTTTCCGGCAAAGATAATGATCATTGCTGCCACAAAAATAATGATGATCGGTACATTAAAGCCTTTTGAATAATAATATTTTCCGCCGTCTTCCTTGTACATATCAACCATATCAACCTCTGTCTTATGCTCAAACAGATAGGATACCAGATATAATCCTGAGATAGGTCCCAGCAACGCTCCAAGCATTCCACATACATTATAAATCAAATCGTACGCACTTGCCAGTGCATTCCACGGTTGAGCAAATAAAGCAAGTACTGCTGCAATCAAAGCAGCCTTTTTGTAGCTTACTTTCTTTGCAAATAAAGTTGCGATAACATTTGTCGGTGGAACCAGATTTGCTGCAACATTTGTTGTCAGTACTGCCATAATAATGAACAATGAGAAAATAATTACAATAATCGGATTGTCAAATTTACTTACAAGAACTGCCGGCTCCCAGATTGCTTCTTTAAATACAATTGCTGCTCCTGCTGTTCCGCAAATTCCTACAAAGGAAATGAATGCTGTCATTACAGGTGCCCCGACAAGCTGTCCTACTGCCTGTGCCTTCTGTGTTTTACAGTTCTTTGTGAAATCTGCCATAGACAGTGCAATACCACCGTCAAATGCAATCATTGAAGACAATGCCGGGAAAAACAGTGTCCAGAAATTCTTGGACGGATCTCCCTGAAGAGATGGGTCAGAAAGAAGTTTCGACACACTCCAATCTGCACTTCTAATTCCCCAGATGATTACGATAAAGCTCAACACAATCAATACCGGTGCTGCAAACTTTTCCAGTTTCTGTAATGCACTGGATCCTGATCCTGCAATATATACGTTCATTGCCCAGAATAATAAGAATGAAATAAATAAACCTTTAAATCCAAGTCCATGCCATGCTGGAATGATTGCTCCGATAATTGCATTAAGTGCCTGACCGCCAATCCATGCCTGAACACCGAACCAGAAACACCCAAGTACTCCACGGACAATTGACGGGACTACAGTTCCTTTTGATCCAAACACCATTTTACTGAGCATCGGATAACCAAGTCCATACTTTGTACCGAAATGTCCAAGAACAACTGCAAAAATCATAACTAGTGTATGTCCTAATACAATCGTTAACAATGCCTGTGCCCATGACATACCAGATACGATCAGTCCACTTGCCACCTGATATACTGCGATAGATACAATCATACCAATCCACAGATTTCCCATGTCCCATGCTGACCAGTTACGCTCTTTTGAACTCAATGGTTTTGTCGCATCTGCATAATTATTTTTGTATTTATGGATTTCCTTTTCACCTTCCGGTGTCAATTCTACCATATCGCCTATCTGTCTTTGAAAAGCCCCCATAATGTACCTCCATTATTTTTTATTTTTGTTTCGATATATCATTTGCGCATTGATATCTTATGCTTCAATTTTAGTACATTTTGTTGCATTTTCAATGTGATAACTTTCTACTTTTGTTTAATATTTACGGTTTTTATCTTTTATTGTTTGTTTCTGTATTCTGTCGGCGTAAGATTATATTTTTTCTTAAACATACTGCTGAAATAACGAACATCGTTAATCCCCACTTTTTCTGAAACTTCTCCTATTCTAAGTTGCGGATTCTTAAGAAATTGACAGGCTTTCTCCAACCGGTAATCTATAATATATTCAGATACATTCTGACCTGTATGTTTTTTAAACAACTCACTCAAATAGTTGGGCGTGATACAAAGTTGTTCTGAAATCTTTGTCAAGGTCAGCTTTTGTGAATAATTCATAGAAATGTAATCCATCGCTTTCTGAACAAAAAGATTTGTCACTTTCTTTTCTTGTTTTTCTTCACTTTGGGGTCTCTGAATATTTTTCTCAATTTCTTCCAGAATACCTATCAATTCCCTGGCATTTGTAGGTTTTGTCAGATATCTGGTCACACCAAGTTCGATTGCTCTCTGTGCAAAAGAAAAATCACTATAACCACTTAATATAATAATTTTTGTATTCTGATCCTTTTCACGGATTCGATTGATCAGATCCAGGCCATTAATCTCCGGCATCTTAATATCAGTAATAATCACATCCGCATAAGAAACTGATAACTGTTCCAACGCTTCCACAGCATTTTCGAACACGCCTATAACCTCAAATCCTGGTCTGGATGACAAGAGTTTCGACAGACCATTCCTGATCTTCGGTTCATCATCTACAATTACAATTTTCATCTTCTGTAACCTCCATCTCTTCCTTTGCCTGATCCACTCCTTCTATCGGGAGAAGAATAGTAACTGTTGTTCCCTTATGCCATTCACTGTCAATTTTTAATCCGTATGCCTCTCCAAAATGCAGCTGGATTCTACGATGTACATTTCGCATTCCTATATGCTTTCCACTGATTTCATCTGACATAATGCTCTCTCTAAATCTCATCAAACGATCCGGCTGCATACCAATTCCATCATCTGTTACACGTATCTCAAGAATTCCCTCTCTGATAATCGCACAAATCTGGATTCTGCCCATTTCTTTCTTTTTCTCAATTCCATGAATGATTGCATTCTCTACAATCGGCTGAAGAATCAGCTTCGGAACAAGGCACAACTTTGCTTGTTCATCTACTTCTATCTGAACTGTCAGGCGCTCTTCTAATCGGTTCTTCTGAATACAAAGATAGCTTTCAATATATTTTAATTCTTCCTCAAAAAGTACAAGCATCTCTTCTCCATGAAGTGAATATTTCAAAATATCTCCCAAAGATACTACCACATCACTTATTTCCCACTCTCCTTTTTCAATTAACATCCAATTGATAGAATCTAATGTATTATAAAGAAAATGTGGATTGATCTGAGCTTGAAGTGCTGTAAGCTCTGCATTCTTCTGTGCCAGTTTTTGTTGGTATACTTCCATGATCAATTGGCGTAATCTACTGACCATATAATTAAAAGAATGGATCAGCATTCCTATCTCATCATGTGCTTTTGATTCTACCTGTATCTCAAAATCTCCTGCTTCAACCTGTTTCATCGCATTTTTCAATCTTCCGATTGGTCTTGTAAATGTATAGGACAAAATAAAAATTCCAACTCCTGCCGCCAGCATTGTCAGCAAAACAAGCCCCACAATTGCTTCCCGAAGTCTCTTTGCCTGTGGAAAGAAATCATCTGTTGAAACTACTGAATAGGTCTCCCATCCAGTCAGTCCATTATACTGCCTACAGGCAAAATAATCCTTATTGTTCCAGTTGAACTCATATCTTCTGACTCCTTTTTCCATCCCTTTTGTTACAGCATCTCCCCAATCATAAATACTCGTCTTATTCGAGCATAAAACATTTCCGGCGCAATCTACCAGATAAGTATACTGATTTTGAAAGGTACTATAATTATTCAGCATCAAAAGTCCAAATGCCTCCGGATTCAATTCTATTGCAAGAATCACCTTATCGATAGAACTTACAAACGTTACAACCTCTTCTTCGTTTTTCTGACAGAGCGGTCTTCCTTTTTCCGTCCAGGTACCATCTCCAACAAGGCTTCCTGCTGCATTCTCATATACTTCCATCCGCTTCTTATCATTCACTGCCTGGCAGCCTGAATAGCTATAATACACGGTTCCATCTTCATTCATCAATATCAAGTCTGAGCAGCTTGATATGAGCTTTAAAAGCCCTTCCATCCAGTCATTTAATTCTTCTGTTTCTTCCTGTGTATGCATCTCTTTTTCCAGATATGCCCGCACGATCTGACTGGATTTTACATTTTCAGCCAGGCGATTAATCTGCTGAACCTGACTATTGATGGAGATATCAATTCTGTTAATTGTATCAGCCATCTCCTGTTCTTTATTATCCAATACAAGATTTTGTGCATTTTGATAAGAAAAATATCCAATCATTGATCCCATCAAAAGCACCAGTATTAAAAAAGAGAGCATTAACTTCTTTCGTAAAGTCATTTTATCTTTCTCCCTTCATGTCATTCCACTTGTGCTATCATCTTTGCAACATATTCCATTTTTTCACAATCCACAAACGAATAATTCATAACATAAATATTTTCATACTTTTTCTTCTTCTCACTTGAATGATAATAGGATGACAATGCAACCAGCTTAATTCCCCTGCTCTTCATTTTATCCAGAAATTCTTCTTCACTCAACTTTGTATCTACTTTCATTAAAAAATGAACTCCTGCATCTTCTTCCAGAATCTTTATTTTAGTTTTCAAGGCTCCCTGTAAAAATGCTTCCAGGATCCGGTCTCTCTTCTGCTGATAATAATTACGCAACCGGTTAATATGTTTCTCAAATGTCCCTGAATTCATAAACTGCGCTAACGTATATTGTTCAAAATTTGATACCGTACAAGAATAAAAAGAAAGTTCTCTATAAAATCGCTCTGCCAGTTCATCCGGCAACACCATGTAACTGATTCGCACTGTTGAACACAAAGTCTTGGAAAATGTATTCATATAAATCACTTTTCCCGATACATCAATGCTCTGAAGCGATGGAATCGGTTTACCATTCAATCTAAGTTCACTGTCATATTCATCTTCTATAATATATCGGTCTTTCGTTTTTGTCACCCATCCAAGCAACTCATAACGTTTACTGATTGGCATCACTCTCCCTGTAGGATAATGATGTGACGGGGAACAATGGATTACATTAATTTCTTTTTGCTCCAGTTCTTCTACCTTCGGTCCATCTTCCTCAATTTCTATATACTCATAAGAAACTCCCATACTGCGGTAAATTTTTGCAATTTTATGATACCCCGGATTTTCAACTGAATATTTCAATTCCTTTCCTAGAAGCTGAATCAAAAGACTGGACAAATATTCTGTTCCGGCACCAATAATGATCTGTTCCGGCCGCACCGTCATATTTCGAAATGATTTCAGATAATCCGCAATGCTTTGTCTTAATTCCATTACTCCGCCGCACGGTGGATTAAGCATCAATTCAGTCTGATAGTCATTCATTACTGCCCGCATCGTCTTTGTCCATATGGAAAACGGAAATGCACTCTGTTCCGTCTGATTACTCGTGAAATCTGCGATATAAGCATTCTTTCCACCGGTAAGGTTAATCTTATTGCTGTAAATCCTATTTTCTGATAAAACACTCTCACTTTTCATTCTGTCATCCCGCAGGTCTGCTACATAAAATCCACTCTTTGGAACGGAATAAATATATCCCTCTGCTGTAAGCTGACCATAGGCATTCTCGACAGTAATCACACTTATAGCCAGATTTTTTGCAAGTGCACGCTTTGATGGAAGTTTCTCTCCACTCTTGATTTTCCCTTGAATAATGTCATTCTTGATACATTTATACAAATATTCATAGAGCGTATCTGACCCTATATTTTCAAAATTATATGTCAACATATCTACTTATTTCTCCACTCTGACCTTTTTGAATATATTAAAACTGAGTATTTTTATATAGTCACTTTGTCATTATACTATTACCTATCGAATTAGTAAAGAAAAGGAGATTTAAAAATGAGTACAAATAATGAACGTTATGAATTGAATAAAAATCTGGCACAGATGTTAAAGGGTGGAGTGATCATGGATGTTACAACTCCGGAACAGGCAAAGATTGCAGAAGCTGCCGGTGCATGTGCTGTTATGGCGCTGGAAAGAATTCCGGCTGACATCCGCGCTGCTGGTGGAGTTTCTCGTATGAGTGACCCGAAAATGATCAAAGGAATCCAGGAAGCTGTCTCTATTCCTGTTATGGCTAAATGCAGAATCGGACATTTTGCAGAAGCCCAGGTTCTTCAGGCAATCGAGATCGACTATATCGATGAAAGCGAAGTTCTTTCACCTGCAGATGATGTCTATCATATTAACAAAAGAGAGTTTGATGTTCCATTTGTCTGCGGTGCGAAAGATCTTGGCGAAGCACTCAGACGTATCAATGAAGGAGCTTCTATGATCCGTACAAAAGGTGAACCTGGAACAGGTGATATTGTCCAGGCAGTCCGCCATATGCGTAAAATGAACAGCGAAATTTCCAAATTAGTAAGTATGCGTAAAGATGAACTCTTCGAGGCAGCCAAACAGTTGCAGGTTCCTTATGATCTTGTCCTTTATGTACATGAAAACGGAAAACTTCCGGTTGTAAACTTCGCAGCCGGTGGTGTCGCAACTCCTGCAGATGCAGCCCTGATGATGCAGCTGGGAGCAGAAGGCGTGTTCGTTGGTTCCGGTATTTTCAAATCCGG
>OLGZ01001395.1_pt1 | contig 13930 bp, 6 predicted proteins | sample 1605981 | NCBI WGS metagenome assembly OLGZ01 (sample SAMN03283291) | human gut metagenome | biome: human-associated habitat; material: feces | host: Homo sapiens | place: Peru | collected 2012 | reverse complement strand
CGGAAGCAATTGATCAAACAAGAGGCTGGTTCTATACATTACTTGCAGTATCAACATGTTTATTTGATAAAACACCTTATGAAAACTGTATAGTATTAGGACATGTTTTAGACGAAAAAGGACAAAAAATGTCAAAATCTAAAGGAAATGGTGTAGACCCAATGGTATTATTAGACCAAGTTGGAGCAGATGCAACAAGATGGCATTTCTATACATGTTCAGCACCATGGTTACCAACAAGATTAGGATTAAATAATGTACAAGAAACACAAAGAGGATTTTTAAGTACATTATGGAATGTATATTCATTCTATGTTTTATATGCAGAAATAGACCAATTCAATCCAAATAAATATGCTGATTTCAAATCAGAAAATATAATGGATAAATGGATATTATCAAAATTAAATACTTTAATAAAAGAAGTTGCAGAAAAATTGGATAAATATGATATAACAAGTGCAGCTCTACAAATAGAAGATTTTACAGATGAACTTTCAAACTGGTATGTTCGTACAAACAGAGAGAGATTCTGGGGAGAAGAATTAACAGATGATAAGATAGGAGCATATACAACATTATATAAAGTATTAGTAAACTTAATAAAAATATCAGCACCATTTGTACCATTTATGACAGATGAAATTTATCAAAATTTAGTTGTAGGATTAGATAAAAAAGCACCTGAAAGTGTTCATTTATGCTTATGGCCAGAAGTTGATGAAAAATCTATAGATAAAAAACTTGAAAATGAAATGGATTTAGCTTATTCATTAGTAAAATTAGGAAGAAGTGCAAGAAACTCAGCAAATATTAAGAATAGACAACCACTTTCAAAAATGTTAATATCTGTAGATACTTTACCTGAATACTACGGAAATATAGTAAAAGAAGAATTAAATGTAAAAGAAGTAGATTTAGGTGCAAACATGAATGAATATGTTCATTTTGAAATAAAACCAAATTTACCAGTATTAGGAAAAGAATACGGAAAGCTAATACCAAAAATAAGAGAAGAAATTTCAAAATTAAATCAAATGGATTTAGCAAATAAAGTAAAAAATGGTGGAGTAGAATATATAGAAATTGATGGAACACAAATAGAATTAACATCAGAAAATTTACTTGTTACAATGCAAGGAAAAGAAGGATTTGCATTTGCTGGTGAAGGAGAAATTGGTGTAGTATTAGATACAACTATAACTCCGGAACTAAAAGAAGAAGGATATGTAAGAGAAATTTTATCAAAAGTTCAAAACATGAGAAAAGATAAAGGATTTGAAGTATTAGATAAAATAAACTTATATGTATCTGAAAATGAAATGCTAGAAGAACTTGTAAAGAAATTTGAATCTGAAATCAAGAAAGAAACTTTAACAGAAAATATTGTATTTAATACACAAAGAAATACTTATACAGAAGTAAGTATTAATGGTGAAAAATTGATGCTTGACGTTGAGGTTGTAAAATAAGATTAGTGCAAATCTAATAGAGATATTAGGTTTGCATTATTTTTTTATTATTGCAATTATACATAAAATGTAGTAGAATATTGTCGGAAAGGATAGAAATATGAATGATAAAATAATAATAAAAGGTGCAAAAGAGCACAATTTAAAAAATATAAATCTAGAAATTCCAAGAGACAAGTTAGTAGTAATAACAGGACTATCTGGTTCAGGAAAATCATCATTAGCATTTGACACATTATATGCAGAAGGACAAAGAAGATATGTTGAAAGTTTGTCATCCTATGCAAGACAATTCTTAGGATTAATGGAAAAGCCAGATGTAGAATCAATAGAAGGATTATCTCCAGCAATATCAATAGATCAAAAAACAACATCAAAAAATCCACGTTCAACAGTTGGAACAGTAACAGAAATATATGATTATATTCGTTTACTATATGCAAGAATTGGAACACCATATTGTCCAAATTGTGGTAAAAAGATTGAAAAACAATCAATAGACCAAATTGTAGACAATGTTATGAAAATAAAAGAAGAGACAAGAATTCAAATATTAGCACCTGTAGTAAGAGGAAGAAAAGGTGAATATACAAAATTATTTGAAGATTTGCAAAAAGATGGATTTGCAAGAGTTAGAGTTGATGGAGAAATATACGACTTATCTGATGAAATAAAATTAGACAAAAATAAAAAACATGAAATAGAAGTTGTTGTAGATAGATTAGTAATAAAAGAAGATATAGTAGGAAGACTTACAGAATCAATAGAAACAGCATTAAAACAAGCAGATAATTTAGTACTTATTGATATAGTAGGAGAAAAGCAAGTTTTATATAGTTGTAATTATGCTTGTCCAGATTGTGGATTCAGTTTTCCAGAATTAACTCCAAGAATGTTTTCATTTAATAACCCTTATGGAGCATGTCCCAAATGTTCTGGAATTGGATATTTAATGAAAATGGATGAAGATTTAATAATTCCAGATAAAACCAAAACATTGTATGATGGTGTAAAAGCATTTGGAGCTAGTACAATGAAAAAAGGCGATACAATGGCAAAGATGTACTTTGAAAGTGTAGGAAAACATTATGGAATAGATATCAGAAACAAAAAAATAAAAGATTTGCCAAAAGACTTTATAAATAAGATATTATATGGAACAGGAAATGACGAAATAGATTTTGAATATACATCATCATTAGGAACAAGAAAATTCAAAGCACCATTTGAAGGAGTAATACCAACATTAGAAAGACGACATAATGAAACAAAATCACAAGGAATGAGAGATTTTTATGAAATGTACATGAGTGAACTTCCATGTGATGAATGTAATGGAGCAAGATTAAAGAAAGAAATTCTATCAATAAAAGTTGGTGGAATAAATATAAATGAAATGACAGATTTATCTGTTAAAAGCTTACAAGAATTTTTAAGAAAACTTGAATTAACAGATTCACAAAAAATGATTGCAGAAATGATATTAAAAGAAATAGATGCAAGATTGCAATTCTTAATAGATGTAGGACTTGAATATCTTACATTATCAAGAAGTGCAGGAACATTGTCAGGAGGAGAAGCACAACGTATAAGACTTGCAACACAAATTGGATCAGGTCTTACAGGAGTATTATATATACTTGATGAACCAAGTATAGGATTACATCAAAGAGATAATGATAAATTAATAGCAACATTAAAAAAATTGCGTGATTTAGGAAATTCTTTATTAGTTGTAGAACATGATGAAGACACAATGTATGCTGCAGACCAAATAATTGATATTGGACCAGGTGCAGGTGTTCATGGTGGTCAAGTTATGGCACAAGGAACAGCAGAAGAAATAAAAAATGTTCCAACATCAATAACAGGAGCTTATTTAAGTGGAAGAAAGAAGATTGAAGTACCAAAAAAGAGGAGACCTGGAAACAAGAAAAATATTGAAATAGTAAATGCAACAGAAAACAATCTAAAAAATATAAGTGTAAAATTTCCACTTGGTAAATTCATTTGTATTACAGGTGTATCTGGTTCAGGAAAAAGTACTTTAATAAATGAAGTATTATATAAAAATATTGCTCAACAATTAAATGGAGCAACGGAAAAGCCGGGAAAATGTAAAGCAATAAAGGGGTTAGAAAATATAGATAAAATCATAAATATAGATCAATCACCAATTGGACGTACACCACGTTCAAATCCTGCAACATATACTGGTGCATTTGATTTGATAAGAGATATTTTTGCAAGTACAAATGAAGCAAAAATGAGAGGATATGAAAAAGGTAGATTTAGTTTTAATGTGCCAGGAGGAAGATGTGAAAGCTGTTCAGGTGATGGCGTTCACAGAATTGAAATGCACTTTTTACCAGATGTATTTGTACCTTGTGAAGTATGTAAAGGAAAAAGATATAATAGAGAAACTCTTGAAGTTAAATATAAAGGAAAGAGTATAGCAGATGTTCTTGATATGACAGTTGAAGAATCATTAGAATATTTTGCAAATATTCCAAGAATAAAAAATAAAATACAAACATTATATGATGTAGGATTAGGTTATATAAAATTAGGACAACCATCGACAACATTATCAGGAGGAGAAGCACAACGTGTTAAATTAGCAACAGAACTTTCTAAAAAAGCAACAGGAAAAACATTATATATATTAGATGAACCAACAACAGGATTGCATATAGCAGATGTACATAGATTAGTAGATATTTTACAAAGACTTGTAGATACAGGAAATACTATAATTGTAATAGAACATAATTTAGACCTAATAAAAACAGCAGATTATATTATAGATTTAGGTCCAGAAGGTGGAGATGCAGGTGGAGAAATAATTGCAGTTGGAACTCCAGAACAAATTTGTAAAAATGAGAGAAGTTATACAGGTAAATTTTTAAAGAAATATTTAGAAAAATAATATATTTTTTATGCAAATAGCATAAAATGTAAAAAAATAACAAAAAGTGCTTGACAATTATGTAAATTTATATTAGAATAGTAGTAGTTAATTCGTCAAGTGCGGATTGTGGAGATATAATGGTTCCCGTTTTGGTTACTGCATCATGAATTCCTCCTCCTTTTTTATAAATATCGGGAACCTATACATAGATGGCTATAATCTTTGGGCCAATGCCCTCCATGGAAAGCTCCCCCACCAGTAATGGTGGGGGGGTTTTTTTGACTATAAAAAGAAAAAGTGTTATAATATAAATAGGTTCTTATGAATCTGAAGAAGTGTGCTGTTAAAACATGGAGGGTAAGACGATGAAAAAAATTTTGGCAGCGATCCTTGTAATCTTGGCAACTGGTGTTTTCTTTTCGGTTTCCGCATTTGCGGAAGAGCCTCAGATTGGCTCGAGCATTTATTCGTACATTGACTCCACTGGGATGAGAGTGACTGTTGAAACATTTGAAGATGGTTCGCAGATCATAACTTATGACGAGGATCAATTTGAAGAGATTGATCCTGATGAATTGGTAGGTGTTTGTACCAAATGTGGTGAAGTTCACGAAGGAAGCCTTTGCAAAAAAGAAGCACCGAGAGTTGAACTTATGACTCTTAAGTCCAATGATGGGTTCGAACGTTACAGCGACATCAAAGGAAGCGCATTGTATTATGTAACTGCTGATCACAAGCTGATGCTGATGAATCTGGTTACAAAGCAGCTGTATTATGTGGCTGACAATGTTAAAGAACTCTGCAGGTTCGGCATGAACGGACGTTATATTGGTTATATGACGTCCGAAGGCAAGTTTTTCTCTGTACCGTTTGAGGTTGATGGTCAGGGAAGAATGTCTAGCAATTTTCAGGACAGTTTTGGTGAATAAATAATCCAAAAACTTCGAAAAAATTGAAACAGCACACGGCGGCTCTCTAATGTTTGAGAGCCGCTTTTCTTTTTTGTAAAAAATTCACATATAATTCATAAAACTATTATATAATAAAATGCATTAAAATGGAAAGTCAGTAAAAAACTTTAACTTGAAAAAAGTAAAGTAATATGATATATTAGCGATAGAATTGAGAAATGTTAGAAGGAATTAATTATGAATAAAATAGTACATATAGGAATGGATGTAGGTTCAACAACAGTAAAAATAGTTGTTATGGATGAGAATTTTAAAGAAATATATACGTCTTATGAAAGACATTATTCTGATACAAAAAATACAGTATGCAAAGTATTAGAAGAACTAGTAGAAAAATATAAAGATAAAGAATTTACAATAGCATTAACAGGATCAGGAGCAATGAGTACTGCTAAGTTTTTAGATGTGCCATTTATTCAAGAAGTTGTTGCATGCAAGAGAGCTGTAGAAAAATATATTCCACAAACAAATGTAGTAATAGAACTTGGAGGAGAAGATGCCAAAATTATTTATTTTGGAAGATCTGTTGAACAACGTATGAATGGAACATGTGCAGGTGGAACAGGAGCATTTTTAGACCAAATGGCATCATTATTAAATACAGACACAGCAGGGCTAAATGAACTTGCAAAAGGATATCAAACAATATATCCAATTGCATCAAGATGTGGAGTATTTGCCAAAACAGATGTACAACCATTGTTAAACGAAGGTGCTGCAAAAGAAGATATTGCAGTATCTATTTTACAAGCAGTTGTAAATCAAACAATATCAGGATTAGCTTGTGGAAGACCAATTAGAGGAAATGTAGCATTTTTAGGTGGTCCACTAACATATTTACCAGAATTAAGAAAAAGATTTGTTGAAACATTACATTTAACACCAGAGCAAACAATAGTGCCAGAAGAAGCACATTTATTAGTTGCCAAAGGAGCATGTTTAGAAGCTAAAGATGAAAGCCCAATAAGTGTAGAAAAATTAAAAAGCAAAATACAAGTATTAAAACATTCACATGATACAACAACAGTACCATTAAAGCCATTATTTTCAACAAATGTAGAATATGATGAATTTAAAGCTAGACATGAAAAAGATAAAGTAGCAAAAAAGCCACTTTCAGAACATAAAGGAGATTGCTTTGTTGGAATAGATGCAGGTTCAACAACATCAAAATTAGTAGTTATAGATAGAGATGGAACATTATTATATTCAGCATATCAAGGAAATGGTGGAAAGCCACTTGATAGTATTATAGAAATGTTAAAGAAACTATATTCTGTTATGCCAAAAGAAGCAGTAATTCGTTATAGTGGTGTAACTGGGTATGGAGAAAAATTAATACAAACAGCATTAAATGTAGATTTAAATGAAATCGAAACAATAGCACATTATACTGCTGCAAAAAAATTTGAACCTAAAGTAACAAGTATTGTTGATATTGGCGGACAAGATATGAAATATATCAAACTAAAAAATAATACAATAGATAATATAATGTTAAATGAAGCCTGTTCATCAGGATGTGGATCATTTATAGAAACTTATGCTAAAAGTTTAAATTTAAGTATAGAAGAATTTGTAAAAGAAGCATTAGAAGCACAAAATCCAGTAGATTTAGGTTCTAGATGTACAGTATTTATGAATTCAAAAATAAAACAAGCACAAAAAGAAGGATATTCAGTTGGAGACATATCAGCAGGTTTATCATATTCAGTAATAAAAAATGCAATACAAAAAGTAATGAAAATAAGAGACGTAAAAAAATTAGGAAGCCATATTGTTGTACAAGGAGGAACTTTCTATAATGAAGCAGTATTAAGAGCATTTGAATTAATTGTTGGAAGAAATGTAACAAGACCAGATATAGCAGGACTTATGGGAGCTTATGGTATGGCATTACTTGCATGTGAACAATATGAAGCAAATATGGATATTGAATATCATTCAACACTTGCAACAATTGAAGAAATTGATAAATTAGATATAAAAGTAACACATACAAGATGTAATGGATGTGAAAATCATTGTCAATTAACAATAAATAGATTTAGTAATGGAAAAAGACATATATCTGGAAACAGATGTGAAAAAGGTGAAGGAATAGTAAATTCGCACAAAGATTTACCAAACTTAATAAAATATAAATATGATAGAATATTTGGATATACACCATTAGAAGAAAAAGATGCACCAAGAGGAACAATAGGAATTCCAAGAGTTTTAAATATGTATGAAGATTATCCATTCTGGTTTACATTATTCACAAATTTAGGATTTAGAGTAATAATATCAGAAAAAAGTACAAGAAAAATATATGAAAAAGGTATTGAATCAATGCCATCTGAATCTGTATGTTATCCAGCAAAATTATCACATGGACATGTTATAAGCTTAATACAAAAAGGAATTAAAACAATATTTTATCCATGTATACCATATTCAAGAAAAGAATATGTGGATAGCAATAATAGATATAATTGTCCAATTGTAATATCTTATTCAGAAGTATTAAAAAATAATATAGAAGAATTAAAAAGTGAAGATATTAAATTTATAAATCCATTTTTACCATTTGAATCAAAAGCATTATTAAAAAGGATGATGGAATTACCTGAATTTAAAGAATATAATTTTAACAAAAAAGAATTAAAAAATGCAATAGAAAAAGCTCAACAAGAATATCAAAAATGTAGACAAGATATACATGAAAAAGGAAAAGAAACAATCGAATATATTGAAAAAAATAATTTAAAGGGAATTGTATTAGCAGGAAGGCCATATCATGTAGATCCAGAAATAAACCATGGAATAGATACATTAATAACAAGTTTAGGAATGTGTGTATTAACAGAAGATAGTGTTGCAGATAAAGCATTACCAGAAAGACCACTTCGTGTTGTTGACCAATGGATGTTCCATTCAAGATTATATGCAGCAGCAGATTTTGTTGGTAGACATGACAATTTAGAGCTTGTTCAAATAAACTCATTTGGTTGTGGAGTTGATGCTGTTACAACAGATGAAGTTGAAGAAATTTTAACAAGTTTTGGAAAAATGTATACATTAATAAAAATTGATGAAGTAAATAATTTAGGTGCCGTAAGAATTCGTTTACGTTCATTGCTTGCAAGCATCAATAAGAGATTAAATAATAAAAAAGAAGAAAAAGAAACAGGAGAATATTTCTTAAAGAAAAATCCATTTACAGAAGAAATGAAAAAAGAGTATGTGATTTTAATTCCACAAATGGCACCAATTCATTTTGATTTTATTGAACCAGTTTTACAAAGTGAAGGATATAGAGCAAAACTTTTAAGAGAATGTACTCAAAATACAATCGAAACAGGATTAAGATATGTAAATAATGATGCTTGTTATCCATCAATTATAACAACAGGACAAATGATAGAAGCATTAGAATCTGGAGAATATGATGTAAATAAAACAGCATTAATAATGTCACAAACAGGTGGAGGTTGTAGAGCAACAAACTATATTGGATTTATTCGTAAAGCTCTAAAAGATGCAGGTTTTGGACAAGTTCCAGTAATTTCATTTAATGTTGTTGGAATGGAGAAAAATCCTGGATTTAAGCTAACATTACCATTAGTTGAAAAACTATTAAAATCAATGGTTTATGCAGATTTATTACAAAAAATGTTATATAAAAATAGAGCTTATGAAAAAAATAAAGGTGAAACAGATAAATTATTTACAGAATGGATGGAAAAGGCAAAAAAACTTGCAATAAATAGTAATTCAAAAGAATTTTCAAAAAGTATATATCAAATGGTTGATGATTTTGAAAAAATTGAATGGAAACAAGGAAAAGAAAAGCCAAAAGTAGGAATAGTAGGAGAAATCTTAATTAAATATCATCCATTTGGAAATAATTATGTAGCAAATTTATTAGAAAAAGAAGGCGCAGAAGTTGTTTTACCAGACTTTATGGGATTTGTTAAATATGTTGCAGCAAATGGAGTAATATCACATCAATTATTAAAAAATAATGGATTGAAATCAATGTTATTTGATGTTGCAATAAAATTGATAAATTCATTTGAAAAAGATGCTAAAAAAGCATTAGAAAAATCTAAAAAAGGATATTTACCAACTTGTGATATTTGGCATTTAGCAGATAATGTAAAATCAGTTTTATCAACAGGAAATCAAACAGGTGAAGGTTGGTTCTTGACAGCTGAAATGCTTGAATATATGGAAAATGGTATTCAAAATATAGTTTGTGTTCAACCATTTGCATGTTTACCAAACCATGTTGTTGGAAAAGGTGTAATAAAAACTATTAGAGATATGTTTCCAGATGCAAATATTGTACCAGTTGATTATGATCCAGGTGCAAGTGAAGCAAATCAAACTAATAGAATTAAGCTTCTTATGACAGTTGCTAAAGATAATTTAAAAATTAAACCAAAAGAGAAGAAGATTACTGAAAAAGAAAATAAGGAAAAAATTAATATATAAAACCCACCAGTCCCCGCAGGTTTTATTCTGCGGGGGCTAGTGGGTTCAAGTGCAGAAGATATTACTTGATATCTTCTTCTTCGTTTACAACATTTTTAAACGAAAAGGTGGGGCCTTCAGTTGCAATGAGGCAGCTCAAATCATTGTTTTTCAGCTGCCACCCATTGCTTTCCAGCCAGGCCAAGAATGCTTCCTTTGGGAAGCGCGGATCCTTGAAGATGTCGGAAACACGGCAGTATCCCGTCATGCAGGTAAGGGAAAAGCAGAACTTTCCTGTTTCAGCATCCATGCTAAGGCCTTGCGTTCCCATGAAATCAACATAATTGCTGATTTTTTTGGTAACACTGTCAAACATGCTCTGCTGAAGTGCGTTGGACAAACTCATTGAATCTTTCATCTGGATAACCCTCCGTTAATGTTTGTGAATTTGCGAACTCAAATAACCTAATAAATAGATTATAAATATTATATCATAATTTACATAAAAAGTCAAATTGCAAAAATAATGACAAAATATTGCATTCATATAAATATCATGTTATAATTTTTCTATAAAAAAGTGGAAGGAAGGTAGTATATGATTGAACAACTTTTAGCATTGTATTATATTTATTCTGTTGCAGGATGGATAATGGAAACAGTAAGTGTATCAATTCAAAAAAGAAAATTTGTAGATAGAGGTTTTTTAATAGGTCCATATTGCCCTATATATGGAACAGGTGTTGTAGCTATTACAGTATTATTAAAAAAATACAGTGATGATGTTGTTGCTACATTCTTTATGTCAATAATAATATGTGGAATACTTGAGTATATGACAAGCTATTTTATGGAAAAAATATTTAAAGCAAGATGGTGGGATTATACAAATAGAAAATTCAATATTAATGGAAGAGTATGTTTACAAAATTTAGTTATATTTGGAATATTAGGAACTTTTATTGTATTTGTTGCAAATCCATTTTTAATAAAATATATTAATATGATACCAATAACAACATTACATATAATTTTAGGAATTTTCTCATTTATATTCTTACTAGATACAATAGTTTCATATAAATTAATTTTCGAATTAAAAGATATATCAAGAGAATTAAAAGATAATACAATAGAGATTTCAGAAAAAGTTAAAAAGAGAATCAGAAGTTGGAAGATTGGCTTATATAGAAGATTTGTAAGAGCATTCCCAAGAATTAAAGATTATGTAAGATATAATAGATGGGAAGAGATAAAAAAGAAAATAGAAGAATCTAAAGAAGGAATAAAAGAAAAAATAGTGGAGTCTACAAGTGAAATTAAAGAAAAAATTCAACAAATAAAACCAAATCAAAAGAAATAACATATTTGTTGACAAGTTATGTAAAATAATGTTATAATTATATAGAAAAATATATAAAGAGGTTTTAATATGGATAGAATAAAAACATTTGCTAAATATGTAATACTAGTTGTACTTTTTTGGGTATTATCAGAAGTACTAATAAATTATGCATTCAATACAAAAAAAGAAGAGGAAAAAGTAAATCTACAGGAAAAAAATACACAAGAAATAGTACAGCAAGAAAATGAAAATAAATGAGTAACAAAAGAGTCTTAAAAGACTCTTTTATTATTGCATTTTTATAGGAGTTATGATAAAATAGGCATATCGATTAGAGGAGGAAAAAATGGGATTTTTTGATAAATTAAAACAAGGACTTTCAAAAACAAAAGAATCAATAAATGATAAAATAAATAATGTATTAAGTAATTTTAGAAAAGTTGATGAAGACTTATTAGAAGAATTAGAAGAAGCACTTATAATGTCAGATATAGGTGTAGAAACATCAACAAAAATAATAGAGAATTTAAGAGAAAAAATAAAAAAAGAAAAAATAGAAGATGTAGAACAAGTAAAAGAAGAATTAAGAAAAGAAATAGAAAAAATATTAGAAATATCAGACAATAGTTTAAAATTAGAAACAAAGCCTTCAGTAATTTTGGTTGTAGGAGTCAATGGAGTAGGGAAAACAACATCAATAGGTAAAATGGCTGCAAGATTAGCTAGAGATGGAAAAAAAGTTGTTGTAGCAGCAGCAGATACTTTTAGAGCAGCAGCTGTAGAACAATTAGAAATTTGGGCAACAAGAGCAGGGGCAGAAATTGTAAAAAAAGATGAGGGTGTTGATCCTGCATCTGTTGTGTATGATGCTATAGCAAAAACTAAAAAGAATGGAGCAGATGTATTAATAATAGATACAGCTGGAAGATTACATAATAAAAAATATTTGATGGACGAATTAAATAAAATTCAAAAAGTTGTTAACAAAGAAATGCCTGATGCATCTAAAGAAGTATTACTTGTAATAGATGCTGCAACTGGTCAAAATGCAATATCTCAGGTAAAAGCATTTAAAGAGCAAACAGATATAACAGGAATTATATTAACAAAACTTGATGGAACAGCAAAAGGTGGAGCTATCGTTGGAATAGTTCAAGAAAATAAAATACCAGTAAAATTCATTGGAGTTGGAGAAAAAATAGATGATATGGAAATATTCAATTCAAGTGATTTTGTAAAGGCAATAATATAAAAAATAATAAAGGATAGTAAAATGAATAAAAAGAAATTTAATGTAATAAAAAATATTTCAGTAGTTATATGTATATTATTATTTGCTATAATAACTTATATCGAGTTAAGAGGACAATATTTGGAATATGCAGAACTTGGTACACAATATGTTCAAACATTTTGGACAAATATAAAATATAAATACTCAATAATGGGAATTACATTTATATTAGTATCAATAATGATGCTTATTACTAATTTTGGAATAAAAAAAGGTTTAAAAAGTTTTTTTGATAGTGAAAATAAAACAATGCCTAAATTACCTAATAAATCAATTGCATTTATAGTAGCATTGATAATAAGTATAATGGTTTCAAATAATTTTGTAGAAAAAGTTATTTTATTTGCAAGCAATGTTTCTTTTCAAGAAACAGATATAGATATTTTATTTAATATGGACGTATCATATTATATGTTCATAAAACCAATAATTGATGCAATAATTAATTATTCATTAAAAGCAATTGTATTTTTCAGTGCTTATATGGCAGCATATTATATTATTGTATTTAATTTCTATTTTGATGGAATAGACAGAAAACAATTACGTGAAAGTAAACTAATAAAAAAATTATTAAGAAATGCAATAATATTTGCAGTACTAAAGGGGATTCAAACAATTGTAAATACTCAAAATATTTTAACAGACACTTTTTTAACATTGAGTAATGGAACACAGCTTACAGGAGCTGGAAGTATAGAGGCTACAATAAAATTATGGGGATATATTATTTTTGCAGTAGTAATTGTTGTAACAGCTGTTTTGTCAGTAGTGTACTTTCAAAAAAACAAAATAAAGAAAATATTGCCAACACTTTTAACAATACCAGGATATCTAGTTGCATTATTTTTAGTAATGGTATTGGCAGATTTTATATTTGTTAATCCAAATGAATTTGACAAAGAAAGAAAGTATATTGAAGCAAATATAAAAGCAACTAAAAAAGCATATAATATAAATATTACAGAAAAAAATGTTGATTATACAGGAACAATATCAGATAGTGAAATTCAAGAAAACTTAGATGTAATAAATAATATACCTATAGTAAGTAAAAACATGGTTAAACAAAGTTTGGAAGATACTCAAACAGAATCAGGTTATTATGCTTTTAGAAATATCTCAACAGCACAAACAACTGTTGATGAAAAAAAACAAGTATTATATGTTGTTCCAAGAGAAATGGCGGATCAATCTATTTCTTATGATAATAAGACTTATGAATATACTCATGGAATTGGTCAAATATTTGTATCTGCAACACAAACATCAGAAGATGGAAATATTGAATATATAAATAAAGATATAACAGGTGAAAGAATATATTATGGCTTAGAAACAAATTCTATAGTAGTTACAAATACAAAAAATAAAGCTGAGTATGATTATACTGATAATAATGGAATTGAACATACTTATGAATATGATGGAGAATCAGGATTACAAGTTGGTTTTTTAGATAGATTAATTTTAGCG
>OLGZ01001393.1_pt1 | contig 13936 bp, 12 predicted proteins | sample 1605981 | NCBI WGS metagenome assembly OLGZ01 (sample SAMN03283291) | human gut metagenome | biome: human-associated habitat; material: feces | host: Homo sapiens | place: Peru | collected 2012 | reverse complement strand
GTCTACGGGGTGCGAAAGCCGCGCAAAAAATCCTTCTTTTTTATTCATAAAAAACGCTCCGATTAAAAAATCATGATTATTATATAATTTTTTTCGGAAAAAAACTTCAAGAAAAAGGAGCAAAAAATGTATTAATTTCTCTTGGAGAAGATGGAGCCATATTAATTACTGAAAGTGAAGATGTTTATCATGCAAAAGCACCAAAAGGAAAAGTTGTTACAACAGTTGGAGCAGGAGATTCAATGGTAGCAGGTTTTGTAGCAGGATATATAAAAGATAATAATTATATACAAGCTTTAAAACTTGGTGTTGCAGCAGGAAGTGCAAGTACATTTTCAGAAGGTTTGGCTACTCAAGAAGATATTGAAAAAATTATTGACAAAGTAGAAGTAAATAAGATTCTATAAAATTGTTTATAAAGTTATAATATAAATTAACAAAAGAAAGGATGATAAATCATGAAAATTACTGATTTATTAAGTCAAGAGGCCATTAAGCTAAATGGTAAGTCTACTAATAAAAAAGAAGCAATAAATGAATTAGTAGAATTAATGTCTAAAAATGGCAATATTCTTGACAAAGAAAAATACAAACAAGTTGTATTAAAAAGAGAAGAAGAAGGTTCAACAGGAATAGGAGAAGGAATAGCAATACCACATGGAAAGACAAATGCAGTATTAAAACCAGGTTTATCAGCAATGGTAGTACCAGATGGTGTTGAATTTGATTCATTAGATGGAAAACCAGCAAAATTATTATTTTTAATTGCTGCACCAGATTCTAAAGATAACATACATTTAGATGTATTAAGTAGATTATCAACATTATTAATGGATGTAGAATTTAGAAAAGCTTTAATAAATGCAAAAACAACAAAAGAATTTTTAAATGTAATAGATCAAGCAGAAAAAAGTAAAGTATCTGAAACAAAAGAAAAGAAAGAAAATTATGAAATTTTAGCTATTACATCATGTCCAACAGGAATTGCCCATACATACATGGCAGCTGAAGCATTAGAAAAAATGGGAGAACAATTGGGACATAAGGTAAAAGTTGAGACACATGGTTCTTCTGGAGTAAAAAATAAATTTACTAACGAAGAAATAAAAAATGCCAAAGCAGTTATAATTGCTGCAGATACAAAAGTTGATCTATCAAGATTTGATGGAAAAAAATTAATAAAAACTAAAGTTGCAGAAGGAATAAACAAGCCAAAAGAATTAATTGAATATGTATTATCAGATAAAGCTAATGTTTATCATTCTAATGTAAAAAATAATGAAAATGAGAGTTCAGAAAAAGAAGGATTTGGAACAAAAATATATAAACATTTAATGAATGGTGTAACACACATGTTACCATTTGTTGTTGGTGGAGGAATTTTAATTGCAATTGCATTTTTATTAGATGATTATTCAATAAATCCATCAAACTTTGGTATGAACACACCAATTGCAGCATTTTTCAAAACAGTTGGAGGTGCAGCCTTTAATGTAATGCTATATATTTTAGCTGGATATATAGCTATGAGTATAGCTGATCGACCAGGACTAGCAGTAGGATTTGTTGGAGGAATTTTAGCTGTACAAGGTACAACATTTGCTTCACTTACAAATAGTTCAGTTGTATTAGTTAGTTCAGGATTTTTAGGTGCATTAATAGCAGGATTTGTTGGTGGATATATAGTTCTTTTATTAAAGAAAATATGTAGTTATCTGCCAGATAGTATAGAAGGAATAAAAACAATTCTTTTATATCCAGTATTTGGAATATTGTTAATAGGAGCATTTATGCTTTTAATAAATCCTTATGTTGCAGGAATAAATACAGCAATAAACAATTATTTAAGTTCAATGGGAACAGCTAATAAAGTTATATTAGGTGCAATATTAGGTGGAATGATGGCAATAGACTTAGGTGGACCAATAAATAAAGCTGCATACACATTTGGAACAGGAATGTTAGCATCAGGTCAATATGAAATAATGGCTGCAGTAATGGCTGGAGGAATGGTACCACCACTTGCAATTGCATTTTTAGCAACAGCATTTCCAAGAAAAATTCCTAAGAAAGATAAACAAGCAGCATATATAAATTATATAATGGGTCTTTCATTTATATCAGAAGGAGCAATCCCATTTGCATCAGCAGATCCATTAAGAACAATACCTGCATTTGTTGTAGGATCAGCAGTAACAGGAGCATTATCAATGGCATTTGGTTGTACATTAATGGCACCACATGGAGGAATATTTGTTATTGCAACAATAGGAAAGCCAATTTTATATTTATTGGCAATAGCTATAGGATCAATAATTTCAGCATTAATAATGGCAATATTAAAAAAGAATTTACCAGAATATGAAAAAAAATAAAAAGAAAGGATATTTAGAATGAAGACACAAAAAGTTGTATTAAAAAATGAAACAGGGTTACATGCAAGACCAGCATCAGAGTTAGCAAAAATTGCAACAAAATATCAAAGTACAGTTAATTTAATAATAGAAGGAAAACCAGTAATTAATGCAAAGTCTATTTTAAATATTATGGCTGCAGGAATAAAAAATAGTACAGAAATAGAAATACAATGTGATGGAGCAGATGAAGAGGCAGCGATGAATGAATTGCTAAATGCTTTTAATAATAACTTTGGTGAATAAAGTGATAAAAGAGATGCTCAAAAGGGTGTCTCTTTTGAATTGTAAGGAGGAAGATATATGATTAATGGAAAAGGAGTATCAGCTGGAATTGGATTTGGAAATATAGTTATTCTAAATAATGAGGAAATAATTGTTGAGAAGAAAAATGTGGAAGATAGTGAACAAGAATTAACAAGATTTAAAGAAGCATTAAATAATGCAATTTCTGAAACACAAGAAATAGTTGAGAAGATATCTGGAACAGAAAAAGAAATAATGACAGCATATTTAATGATAATGCAAGATCCATCATTAAGTAATGAAACAGAAAATTTAATAAAAACATCAAAATATAATGCAGAATATGCAACAGAGATTGGTTTTGGAAATGTAATAAAAATTTTTGAAAATATGGATGATCAGTATATGGCTGAAAGGGCAAGAGATATAGCAGATATTAAAGATAGAGTAATAGCCAAATTACTAAAGAAAGACAAAATAGATGTTAGTCATTTAAAACCAAATACAATTATAGTTGCAAAAGAATTAACAACATCAGATACTGCAAAAATTGATATAAAAAATATTAATGGAATTATAACTGAAATGGGTGGTGCAAATTCACATACATCAATTATGGCAAGAACACATTTGATACCAGCTGTAACAGGGGTTATTGATGCAACAAAAATTTTTGAAAATAATCAATATGTTGCATTAAATGGCATAGATGGAAAAATATATATAAATCCAACTGAAGAAGAGAAAAATGAATTATTACAAATAAAAGATAAATTAGTTAAAGAAAAAGAAGAATATGATAAATATAAGAATATGGAAAGTAAAACTATTGATGGAGTACAAGTTGAATTAGTAGCTAATATAGGTATTCCATCAGATGTTGAATTAGTAATACAAAATACGGCTGAAGGAATTGGATTGTTAAGAAGTGAATTCTTATATATGAATAGTGAACATTTGCCAACAGAAGAGGAACAATTTAAAGCATATAAGGAAATTGCTGAAAAAATGCAAGGAAAACAAGTAATAATTAGAACACTTGATGTTGGAGGAGATAAAGAAATAAAATATTTAAAAATGGATAAAGAATCAAATCCATTTTTAGGATATAGAGCAATTAGACTATGTTTAGATAGATTAGATATATTCAAAACACAATTAAGAGCTTTATTGAGAGCAAGTGCTTATGGAAATATTGCAATAATGTTTCCTATGATATCTTCAATAGAAGAATTGAGAAAAGCCAAAAACGTACTTGAAGAATGTAAAAAAGAATTGAGTAATGAAAATGTGATGTACAATTCAAAAATAAAAACAGGAATAATGATTGAAATACCTTCAGCAGCAATAATTGCAGAAGATCTTGCAAAAGAGTGTGATTTCTTTAGTATAGGAACAAATGACTTAATTCAATATACAGTTGCAGTTGAGAGAGGAAATGAGAAAATATCAGAATTATATACAAAATTTCATCCTGCTGTAATAAAATTAATAAAATCTTCAATTGATGGTGCTCATAAGAATGGAATATTTTGCGGAATGTGTGGGGAAGCCGCAGGTGATGAACTTTATATACCAATATTAATAGGTTTAGGTCTAGATGAATTTTCTATGAATTCAAATAAGATATTAAAGGCAAGAAAGATCATAAGTAAATTAGATCAAAAAGAATGCAAAAAGCTTGTAGAAGAAGTTATACAAATGAATTCTTCAAATGATATTGAAAATAGAATGAAAAAATTTATAGCTAATCTTGAATTGTAAAATATTAAAAATAGCAAGAAAATCTTGCTATTTTTTTTTTATTATAGTAGAATTTACAAGAAAGGAATAGATATGGAAGATAAAAAGAAAGAAAAAATAATAATAGGAATAATATTAATAATTCAAACAATAATATTTGCAATAATAGGAGCAAATAAATCTTATATTCACATGGATGAAGCATATTCGTTAGGGCTTGCAAGTTATGATAAGGTTGAAATACAAGATAATGAAGATTTTTATAATACTTGGCATAATGGAGCATATTATGAAGATTATTTATGTGTAAATGATGATGAAGTTGGACAGTATAAACAAGTATATGAAAATCAAAAAAATGATGTACATCCACCATTATATTATTTGATATTAAGGTTTGCTATGGGATTTCATAAAAATAGCTATTCTAAATGGCCTGGAATCATAGTGAACATGGTAATATATGTATTTGTAACAATATTCATGTATTTAATATTAAAAAAGATATTAGTAGATCAATATAAATATAGAGAAAAATCAGCAATTATAGCAATGGCATCATCAATTGTATTGGCATCAATAACAAATGTAATATATATAAGGATGTATGCATTATCAACATTAAATATACTTATAACAACGTATTTACATTTAAAATTATTAGATAAAAATGAAATAGATTATAAATTATTAGTATTAATAGGAATTTCAGCACTTGTTGGTTCATTAACACATTATTATTACTTATTCTATTTAGGAATGATATTCATAATGTTTGCAATTAAATATATAAAAGAGAAAAGATATAAAGAATTAATTGCTTATGTAGTAACAATGTGTATAGCAGGAGCAATATCTTTAATAATTTTCCCATATTCAATAAAACATTTATTTTTTGGATATAGAGGACAAGGAGCATTAAGCAAATTAACACAAATTTCTGAATTTTTAAAGAGTATAGTACTATATATACAGAAATTTAACAGACATGCATTTAATGGATTATTATTTATTTTACTAGCATTGATAGTTGGATTAGGAATTTATAAAAAGGTAAATAAAAAGAAAATATTTGAGAACAAAAATAAGTATATAAAATATATAGCAATTCCAACAGCATTTTATACTTTATTAGTTTCATTATCAGCCCCTTGGATTGAATTAAGATATATAATGCCAGTATGTGGATTAGTATTTATATTAATTATATATTTGTTAGAAAATGTTCTAGAAAATATTTTTAATGAAAAAAATGTATTTAGAATTTTAACAGTATGTTTAGCAATTATATTGATAACTCCTATAATATTTAAAATGGAACCAGAAGAGGAGTTTTTGGACAAAAGGGACATTGTAAAAAAAGTTCAAAATGAATTAAATGTTCCAACAATTTATATGTTTAATTCTAATGAAAATAGATTTTTAGACGATATATTGCTATTTTCAAAATTAGATAATTCATATATAGCCAAAGATGTAGAATGTACAAATGAAAATATAAACAAAATTTTAAATGGTAAAGATTTATCTAATGGAGTTTTGATTTTTATAAATGGTGGACAAAATAATGATGATATAATGGATAAAATTAAAAGTGCAACAGGATTAAATGAGTGGAAATGGATAAAAGGATTAAATGCTTGTAATATATATTATATTAGATAACTTAAAGAGTCCCCCCGTCAGCTTTTGCTGACGGGGGGACTCTTTGTTTTTATGATGCCAATGAGATCATAACATCGAAAAGCTTTTTGAACACTTCAACAATTTCATTCCAGTGCAACTGGAAGTACTCAAAAAGGTTCAACTTAAAGATCGAGCCAATAAGACCAAGAGAAAACCGCAGAAGTGTTTCAAACAATTCCAGTCCCCAATTGAACCAGAAGTAAATGTAGGGGAAATCGTTTGGAAATTCCGGATAAAAATGCGTTGCAATAATGCGGAGCATAAGCCCAATTAGTGCCATCCAAAAGAATGGATTGAAATTAATTGAAATGTTCCGATGGGTGCGTGCAAACATATTGTCAGCACATTCCTTGAGCTTTTCTTCAATGGAAATACCCAACTTTTTCAACTTGCAACAGATTTCGTCCAACAAGTTCATGGCCTTTTCATAGTTGTTGTTTTCTTTTTGCATTTTTTTACCTCGCATCAATTTTTTTAACAAATTCTTTATATAAAACAGTGCAATCGCACTGGAAAATAGGGAATATATAAAATACAAGTCATTGACTTATATAATAATATTATACAACAATTTACATAAAATGTCAAGTAACTACTAATGGATGAAAATATAAAATGTATAATTTGTACTGACCTCCCAGTATAATCAAAAAACACTAAAAAAATGGTATAAATATATAAGGTTTACAGATGAACCAAAAACTAAATTAAAAAATAAGGAAAAAGAATGGAAAGATTATATAAATATACAGAAATAACAGATTTAAAAGATATGCTAAAAAAATCAGGAGAAAAATATGGTAAAAAAATAGCATATAAAATAAGACAAGAAAATGGATATAAAGAAATTACACATAGTGAAGTAAGGAAAATGGTTGATGGACTTGGAACAAAATTGATAGATATGGGATTAAAGGATAAAAGAATAGCTGTAATAGGTGAAAATAGATATGAATGGGAAATAGCATATTTATCAATAGTTTGTGGGACAGGAACAGTAGTACCATTAGACAAATCATTACCAGAAAATGAATTAGAAAGTTTAATTGAAAGATCAAAAGCAGAAGCAATAATATGTTCACAAAAATATGTCGAAATATTAAAAAAGACAAAATTAAAATATATCATTTCAATGGATTTAGAAAATGATAATGATGGAATCATATCACAAAAAAGACTTATATCGGAAGGAATACAATTAGTAAAATCTGGAGATACAAGTTTTACAAATGCAAAAATTGATAATGAAAAAATGAGTATAATGTTATTTACATCTGGAACAACATCAATATCAAAAGCAGTGGCACTTTCACATAAAAATATCTGCTCAAATTTAATGGATATATCATCAATATTAGATGTAAATTCATCAGATGTGTTTTTATCATTTTTACCATTACATCATGTATTTGAATGTACAGTTGGATTTTTATTTTCATTATATGTTGGAGCTGAAACAGTATTTTGTGATGGAATTAGACATATTCCAGAAAACTTAGCTGAATATAAAGTTTCTGTAATGGCATCTGTTCCAGCAATATATGAAAGATTATTCAAAATAATAAAAAAACACTTAGAAAAACAAGGAAAAGTTGAACAAATACTTGAAGATGAAGAAAAATATAAAGATTCAAGTATGGAAAAGAAAAAAGAAGTATTTAAAGAAATACATGATTTGCTTGGTGGAAATATAAAACTATTTATAAGTGGTGCTGCAAGTTTAGAACCAAGTATTGAAGAAAAATTTAGAAGGCTTGGATTTAATATGGTTCAAGGATATGGATTAACAGAAACATCACCAGTTGTTGCAATAGGAAATAAAAAATATCATAAAACAGGATCTATTGGAAAATGTGTTCCAAGTGATGAAGTGAAATTATTAGATGTAAATAAAGACGGAATTGGAGAATTAGCGGTAAAAGGACCTAATGTAATGCTTGAATATTATGGAAATAAAGAAGCAACAGAAAAAGTATTAAAAGATGGATGGTTTCAAACTGGTGATTTAGCAAGAATTGATGAAGAGGGTTATATATTTATTTGTGGAAGAAAGAAAAGTGTAATTGTATTAAAAAATGGTAAAAATATTTTTCCAGAAGAAATGGAAACATTAATTAATAAAGAAGATGGTGTAGAAGAATCATTTATTTTTGGAAAGCCAATTTCAAAAGATCCAAATGATATAAAGATTTTTGTAAAAATTGTTTATAACAAAGAAAGTTTTGAAGGAAAAACAGAAACTGAAATAAATGAATATTTTAATGAAAAAATAAAATCAATAAATAAAACAATGCCACATTATAAAGCAATTAGAGGAATTATTATTTCGGATAAACCATTAATAAAAACTACAACAAATAAAATTAAAAGAGAAAAAAATCTAGAACAAATAATGAAGGAGTTATAATGACAACGCAAATTTTAGGTAATGTATTTGAATATTATGAAGAAATTGACTCTACGCAAACTGAAATACATAGAAGAATAGAAAAATGTAAAATACAAAATGGAACAATTATAATGGCAGATAGACAAACAAATGGAAAAGGAACACATGGTAGAGTTTGGCATACAGGTAATGAAAATAATATTGCATTTTCATTTTATATTGAAACAGAATGTGATCCACAAAAACTTGAAGGTATAACAATAGAAATTGCACAAATATTAATAAAAATTTTTGAAGAAAAATATGAAATAAATCTTCAAATAAAAGCACCAAATGATATTTATTATAATGGAAAAAAAGTTGGTGGAATATTAACAGAATCTAAAATTGTTGGACAAAAGACAAAATATATAGTTGTAGGAATAGGCATAAATACTAATAGTAAGAACTTTAGTGATGATATAAGAAATATTGCAACATCAATTAAAAGAGAATTTAACATAGATGTTGATAATTTATTTATTGTAAATGAATTTTGCAAAATATTTGAAAAAAGATTAATGAAAAGGATAGAAGAATAATATGAAAATAGGATTTTTGTTCCCAGGTCAAGGTTCACAATATGTTGGAATGGGAAAAGATTTATATGAGAAATATGAGGAAGTTAGAAATATATATGATAGAGTAGAAAATTTGACAGGAGTAGATGTGAAAAAGATATCATTTGAAGGTCCTGAAGAAGAATTAAATCAAACTAAAAATACTCAACTTTGTATTTTAACAATGAGTTTAGCAATATTAGAAATACTTAATAAAAATGGAGTAAAAGCAGAAATATCAGCAGGTTTAAGTCTTGGTGAATATTCTGCACTAATATATAGTGGAATATTAAATTTTGAAGATGGAGTAAAATTAGTTCAAAAACGTGGAGAATATATGCAAAATTTAGTTCCTGATGGTGAATGGCTAATGTCAGCTATACTTGGAATGGGAGAAAATGAAGTTGAAGAAGTATGTTCAAAAGTTCAAAATGGATTTGCAGTACCAGTAAATTTTAATTGCCCAGGTCAAATTGTAATTTCAGGTGATAAAGATGGAATAAAAGAAGCAGAAATTATAGCTAAACAATATGGTGCTAGAAGAGTTATTGAATTGAAAACATCAGGTCCTTTTCATACTATAAAATTACAAAAAGCATCTGATGAATTAAGAAAAGAATTAGATAAAATTAAATTTAATAATGGAGATTCAAAAGTTATTAAAAATATAGATGCTGAAGTTTATACAGAAAATGATGATATGAAATATATTTTAGCAAAACATATAATTAGTCCAGTAAGATTTTCAAAGAGTTTGGAAAATATGATTAAACTTGGTGTTGATACTTTTATTGAAATAGGACCAGGTAAGACATTGTCTGGATTTGCTAAAAAGATTAAAACAGATAAAGAGATTATGATTTTTAATGTAACAGATGTAAAGACATTGGAAGAGGTTATAGCAAATGTTGAAAAATAATTGAATTTAGTATAGTCAAAATTCAATAAGAAAGGTGAAAGGAAAATGGAGAAAAGTGCATTAATAACAGGTGCAACAAGAGGAATAGGCAAACAAATAGCAATAACGTTAGCAAAACAAGGCTATAATATTGCATTAAATTATAGAAAAGAAAATGAAGAACTAGAAAATACTAAAAAAGAAATTGAAGAAATTGGAGTTCAAGTTCTAGCAGTAAAAGGTGATGTTTCAAATTTTGAAGATTGTGAAAACTTTGTAAAACAAGTAATAGAAAGATTTGGACAAATAGATGTATTAGTAAATAATGCAGGAATTACAAAAGATATGTTACTTATGAGAATGAAAAAAGAGGATTTTGAACAAGTAATAGATACTAATTTAGTTGGAACATTTAATGTTACAAAAAATGTAGTGCCATATATGATGAAAGCTCGTTTTGGAAGAATAATTAATATTTCATCTGTTGTTGGAATTGCAGGTAATGCAGGTCAAACAAATTATTCCGCATCAAAAGCAGGAATTATTGGATTTACAAAGAGTTTGGCTAAAGAGATTGCTTCAAGAAATATTTTAGTAAATGCTGTTGCTCCTGGTTTTATTGAAACAAATATGACTGATATTTTAAAAGATGATGTTAAACAGGAAATTGCTAAAAATATTCCTTTGAAGAGAATGGGAACAGCTCAAGATGTTGCTAATGTTGTTAAGTTTTTAGCTTCTGATGATAGTTCTTATATTACTGGGCAAGTTATTAATGTTGATGGTGGTATGCTTATGTGATTTGAATAATAATTACAATTTTGGGCTGTGTTAAATTTTAATTCTTATTCAAATAAGTGAAAAAATAGGAGAGAATGATATGGAAAGAAGAGTAGTAATTACAGGACTTGGAGCAATAACTCCAATAGGAAAAGATGTAAATGAATCATGGAATAGTATATTAAATAAAAAATGTGGAATTGATAATATTTCTTTATTTGATAATTCTACATTTAAAACAAAAGTAGATGCAGAAGTTAAAAATTATGAATCACAAGAATATTTTGATTTGAAACAATCAAAAAGATTAGATAGAAGTTCACAATTTGCAATTATAGCTTCAAGAGAAGCTTTTAAAGATAGTGGAATTACAAAAGAAAATACAGATTTTGAAAGAATAGGAGTATTTGTAAGTTCAGGAATTGCAGGGTTAAGTACAATCCAAGAACAATGTACAATAAATTGTACAAAAGGACATAATAGAATTTCACCAATGTTTATTCCAATGTCAATTGCAAATATGCCAGCAGGAAATGTTGCAATTGAATTAGGTGCAAAAGGGGAATCAATTTCAATACTTTCAGCTTGTGCATCATCAACACATGCAATAGGAGAAGCATATAAAACAATAAAATATGGTTCAGAAGATGTAATAGTAGCAGGTGGTTCAGAAGCATCAATATGCGAAATTGGAATTGCAGGATTTGAAAATATGAAAGCATTATCAAGTGCAACAGATATAACAAGAGCAAGTATTCCATTTGATAAAGAAAGAAGTGGATTTGTAATGGGAGAAGGTGCAGGTGTTTTAGTCTTAGAAGAACTAGAACATGCACAAAAAAGAGGTGCAAAAATATATGCTGAAATAATTGGATATGGTGCAACATCAGATGCTTATCATATAACATCACCAGCTCCTGATGGAGAAGGTGCAGCAAGAGCTATGACAAGAGCAATAGAAGATGCAAAAATAAAACCAGAAGATATAAATTATATAAATGCACATGGAACTTCAACACATTTAAATGATTCTTGCGAAACAATGGCAATAAAAAAAGCATTAGGAGAATATAGCTCAAAAGTAATGATAAGTTCAACAAAAGGAAATACAGGTCATTTATTAGGAGCTGCAGGTGGAGTAGAAGCAATTTTCTGTACAAAAGCAATTGAACAAGGAAAAGTTCCACCAACTATTAATTATAAAGAAAAAGATGAAGAATGTGATTTAGATATAGTTCCAAATGAAGTAAGAAATGAAAAAATAAATATTGCAATGTCAAACTCTTTAGGATTTGGAGGACATAATGCAAGTATTATTTTAAAAAAATATGAGTAATATTGCTGACAGAAAGGAATAAAAAAATGAATTATGAAGATATAAAAAAATTAATTGATGACATGGGGAATTCTAAAATAACAGAGATTTCAATAGATTTTCCAGATGGAACTAAAATTGGAATGAAAAAAGAAGTAAAAGTAGTTGAAAAAGTACAAGAAAAAAATATACAACATATTGAGCAAAAAGAAGTAAATGAAATTGTAGAAACAGAAACACAAGAAGATAATTGTAAAATTGTAAAATCACCAATGGTTGGAACATTTTATTTAAAACCAGATCCTAATTCAAATCCTTATGTAGAGATTGGAAAAAAAGTAAAAAAAGGTGATATTTTGTGTATTATAGAAGCAATGAAATTGATGAATGAAATAGAATGTGAATTTGATGGTGAAATTACAGAAATCCTTGTTAAAGATGGAGAGATGGTTGAATATGGAAAGCCATTATTTAAAATAAAGTAGAAAAATGAGAGAAAAGAAAAATACTTTTCTCTCGTTTTTATATTAACTGTTTTTTTAATGAATCAATAATAATTCCACATATTATACTTTGAACTGAAAATGCAAAACTAGATTTTATTAATGTTAAACCTATATAAAAAAATATATTAATTCCAGAAAAAATATATGTAATTAATATAAAAGAGGCTATAAAACTGATACAAATAGAAAAAAATAATCCATATTTTATAAGTTTATAGGTTTCTTTATTTAAGTTTTTTAATCCAATAATAATTTTTTTCATAATATCAGATCCTTTCTATTCTATAAATATAATAACATTGTATATATAAAAAATCAAAGGAAATTAAAGCCATAAAAGAAGTTGACAAAGTATAAAATATAGATATATAATAAACACGTTATAAATAAAGAAGAAGGAGAAAAAATGTCAAAAGCAAAAACAATATTTGTATGTAGTGAATGTGGAAACGAATCACCTAAATGGTTAGGAAAATGTCCTGCTTGTAATAGTTGGAACACATTTTACGAGCAAAAAATAGAAAAATATACAGAAGAAAATAAAATAGAAAAGAAAATAAATAATACTCCAAAACCATTAAACACATATATTGGTCAAGAAGCAAATAGAACTTCAACAGGATATTCAGAATTAGATAGAGTATTAGGAGGAGGTCTTGTAAAAGGATCATTAATATTACTTGGAGGAGAACCAGGAATAGGAAAATCAACATTAATATTACAATTATGTGAAAAAGTACAAGGAGAAGGAAAAGTATTATATGTATCAGGAGAAGAATCTGCAGAACAAATAAAATTAAGAGCTGATAGATTAAATGTAAAAAGTGAAGAATTAATGTTTTTGGGTGAAACTGATATTGATATAGTAAAAGAAGCAATATCAGAAATGAAACCTAAATTAGTAATAATAGATTCAATTCAAACAATGTATTCAGATGAAATAACAGCAGCAGCAGGAAGTGTAAGTCAAGTACGAGAAATAACAGCACAAATAATGAGAATATGTAAAGCTCAGCAAATAACAACAATAATAATTGGACATGTAACTAAAGAAGGGAATATTGCAGGGCCAAGAGTTTTAGAGCACATGGTAGATACAGTATTATATTTAGAAGGAGAAAGATATAATACGTATAGAATATTAAGAGCAGTAAAAAATAGATTTGGTTCAACAAATGAAATTGGAATGTTTGAAATGAGACAAGAAGGAATGTGTGAAGTAACAAATCCATCAGATATATTAATTACAGAAAGAGAAGATAATCCATCAGGTTCATGCATTATAGCAAGTATAGAAGGAACAAGACCAATATTAGTTGAAATGCAAGCATTAACATCACAATCCGTATTTGGAATACCT
>OLGZ01001389.1_pt1 | contig 13953 bp, 11 predicted proteins | sample 1605981 | NCBI WGS metagenome assembly OLGZ01 (sample SAMN03283291) | human gut metagenome | biome: human-associated habitat; material: feces | host: Homo sapiens | place: Peru | collected 2012 | reverse complement strand
ATAGATGGAAGCTTTATCTATCGCGTTTTTTTTTCATAATGTTTTTGAGATTATCAGATAGTGCTTTTTTGCACTGCAAAATTAATTCATTAGTATTTTGATTATTTATAACATCAGGCATAATAGCCATCCCCCTCTACAAGTATTCTGAAATCCATTGCATGTTATGCTGATTTATGTTATCTTAATTTATGGTAAAGTTTAAACAAAGCAAAAAGGCAAGAAATTGGCCCCACAACCACCTACTTGCCTTTTGCTCTTATTTCAATTGCATCCATTACAGGCATACGCACATGATGCCCTGCATTTTTTATGGACTTTACTCAAAACAACGCACACATGCCCTTGCTTTGAGTGTGCCTTTGATTATGATAAATCATGCACATGGCACTATAATACCAGATTTTTGTGCAGGGAGCAACAGGTTTTAAAAAAAAAGTTAAAAAAGAGCTTTGAATATCAGACTAGATAACATAAAACATAAAAACTAACGGTTAAAAAAGGTTCAAGAATTGTGATTTCTGGTCGGAGGAGGTGTACTATGGTTTGTTCAGCTCGGTAAATGATAACTCAGCAACTTTCAAACATAGGAGGTATTTGCATGAAAATCAGAACGGAAATTAAAATCAATGTAGCAAGAATAATACTGGCTTTTGGGGTGGTATTAATGATCTCGTTCCCGTTTATAATGAACTTCATAAAATTTCTGGCATCTGAAACGAGAATGGAGTCAGATGAGCAAATTTTTTTTGCCACGGAGGAGACCATTTCCGATGAATATGGATCCATGTATGCCATGTATGACTACTATACCATAACCTCTACAGAGCAGGAAGAAGATGATGTTATGATAACAATCGTGCCATATGTCTCAATCACGATTTCAGGTTTCCTCTCCACGATTGTCATTGGGGATATCGTGACAAATAATGCAGGGCTGATGACAGATGGTAAGTATTCTTTTAGGATCAAGAACATTTTACCTCACATCATTCAGGAGGCGACAGCGAGGTCCGAATTTGATCTGAGCAATCTTGGGTATGGCGTTGCAGTTTTTATCACAGATTGCGGCGGAATCACTTCGACCTACGAACTAAGCCAGGGGCAGTTGAAGATGCTTCCGGACGAGGTGGCAAAATCCTTGGTCTCGTCACCATACCGAATATCGGCAGATGGTAGTGATGAACAACAGGTAACAGACAAGATGCTTTCCGAAATCTCAAACCTGCTTTCTGGAGTTTATTAAGGAGGGAGAAGTCGTTTTTTAGGGGGAAGTGTCTAGTCTATATGATATTTCCCCCTTCGCCCTTCGTTTTATATATTATATAATTAGGGGAAAGGAAATATGACGGTAAGAAAAATTACAATATGTCGGAGAGATAAGTGCGGTTATATTGCATTTATCTCTTTTTTTTCCAGTTCCGGTATATTGACATATATATTTCAACAAGTATAATATACTTATACGGTAGAATTACAGTAAATATTAATATTATAAGAAGGGGAGAATGTAAAAAGTGAAGAGAAAAAAATTTAAGATAGGACTTTGGTTTATTTTAATTACTATTATTTCTATCATATGTGTTTTACTTGCCGTAACGGGAACAAATATCCCCATGCAAAAGGAAAATCCGGAAACTACTATTGAAGTAGAAGAAATATTAGAGGATCGTCCCTTGCTTCCGGCTCTTTTATCAGATGTAACAGAGGACTTTTCACGTTTTGTAAATATGACTACAGATTTCTTAAATGTAGTCGTAAATAATGAAACATCCAAATATGAAAGCGGGCTGGATGCTCTATTTATAAATGATCAAAATGTTCAAAAAAGCACTGAAGTAGAATTGACGCCGACTAAGATTGTGAAATGCGTGGATGGAGACACGATTTACGTTTGTACAGATGATAATACCTTATTAAAAGTCAGATTAATTGGTGTTGATACTCCAGAGTCCGTGCATCCGGACGAGAGCAGAAATACTATATGGGGAACTTACGCCAGTGATTATACAAAGACATTACTCGGATCGTATGAGCTTGTATATCTGGAATTCGATAAGGAGCGAGAGGATCAGTACGGAAGAACCCTTGCGTATGTCTGGTTAAATGAAGATACATCCAATATTCAAAATATGCTAAACGCAAAACTTCTTTCAGATGGTTATGCAATGGATAAGGTTTTTCAGCCAAATAGTAAATATGCAGATACATTTAGCACCTTGAGGCAGGAAGCCGAAAACAGCGGACTGGGGCTATGGGCTGATGAAGGTTTTCATAATCTTTGGGAGGGATAAATCATGGGAAGAAATGAAAATGTAACAAAAAGCAGAATTCGGGAAAGACTGAATACGCTTCATATGACGCAAAGAGAACTGGCTAGAAAAATAGAAAAGACGGAAACAACCGTAAGCAGATGGATAAATGGGAATAGAGTCCCGCTTGCAACAGATTTTATTTCGCTTTCAAGGGCATTGGAGTGTACCTGTGACTATCTGTTAGGACTGTCAGACGATCCACAAAAAACATCAAGGTAGGAAAGGATCAAATTCATGAGAAAAAGGATATTCGGAATATGTATGGCAATGGCATTGGTATTTTTTCTGATAATTAATGTGGTTTCAGTTTGCCAAGTGTTGAAAAATGAAACGAATAAAGCAGCTATTTCACAAATGGAGGAGGAGAGTTCGAGCCAAACAAATAATAAAGTAAAAGTTGTACTACAGGATCCGGAGGAACATGAAGAAAAGCATGATATTACAACGGATACTTCTGAAACAGAAAAATCAAGCCAGCTGGAAGATATTATTGATCAACTTATGACAGAATAGAAAAGGAGGACCATATTTTGCAGAAAGCAGAAACAAAAAATGTACAAATGAAAATAGCCGTAGATTGCGGAAAGTTTGATACGAAAGTTGCAGTGTTGTCTTTTGGAGAGGAAGGAAAATCTTCATATAAAAGATTTAAGTTCCGCACAAAGGCAAGTGATGGCACATTCATTGATGATATGTTGGAAAAAGGTACAGTTATAGTTGAGATAGATGGAAAGACCTATAAGGTAGGTCCGGGGGCTACAAAAGCTGCTGAAATGGAAACATCGAAGAAAAGCGAGATCCATAAAATTTGCACATTAACAGCATTAGCAGAGTGTATGCGAAGCCAGGAACCTACGGAGATAGATGTTGTTATAGGTATTCCATATCAAATTTGCATTATTCCGGAGGAAAGAATTGATTATAAAAATTATATTCTTCCAGATAAAGAGCACACAATTAAAATTATGTGCAACAGCAAAAAGGATCCTACGAATGTGGTTTTCCATATCAAAAAGAAATTGGTGTACCCGGAGTCTATTGGTGTGCTTTATATGTACCCAACCATTTCCAGTGAATTGACTGGAATTGTAGATATTGGAAACCTCAACATCAATAATACTTACTGTGATATGTTTCAACCGGTACAGGATAAATCCTTTACAGAGGAACTTGGAGGGGAAATGCTCATATCCGGGTTAGCACAGATACTCAGTTCGGAACTCGGATCAAGAGTTGATACAAATCTTGTTGCCGCTACCCTTAAAAAACCTCTTAAAGATAGATTTTTGGTTTTCAAAAATAAGGATGAGGCTATTTCTGAAAAAAGTAAAAAAATAATCGACAAATATCTTGAGGACTATGTAAGGGACATTAAAGAAAAGCTGAACGTGAAAAAGTGGCCTCTTGATTTCATGCAGTTGGTATTTGTCGGTGGAACGACCAGCCTTGTTAAAAATGAAATAATCAAAGTATTTGGAGAGAACGTTTTTATTCCGGATGATCCAGAGTACGCCAATGTTGAAGGTTTCCTGAAGAAAATGTGCGCAGATGATAAGGTCGATGAGTTAAGTGATCTGATGCTGGAATATAAGGAAAAGTTGCAGAAGGAAAGAAGCGGTGAAAAATCAACACAATAACCTTATAGTAAGTCAGGAGTTTTTATGAATATTGAAGAAGGATCTGAAAAACTTATTTCCGCATACTTATCACTGACCGGTAAGAGTGTAACTTCTATTTCCCTTCCGGAATATTTATCGGTAAGAATGCAGGTGATTGAGGAAGAAAAAAATGGATATACCGTGAAGTGTACTCAAACTGATCGTTCTCAAGAGAAAAATCAGTTTATAAGGGAAGAAAGAACCACGTTGCAAATGAAAAATTCAAGCAACGTGAGGAAAGAAGAAAATCCCACAAGTGAAACAGATCAAAAACCAGTTGCTAGTAATGCATCATTTGAAGAAAAACCGCTTAATGAAATGGATATATTACGCCAAATTAAAGATGATTGAAATTAAGAGACAGGGCGGGAATTCTCGGTTACTTGTATCCGAGATGAAAGCCCTCTATAGAGAAATTTGCAGAAAGGAAAGAACTGTCAGTTATGAATAAAGCAATCAAGTACCGGTTATACCCTACAACGGAACAGGAAATGATGTTTGCAAAGACGTTTGGATGCTGCCGTAAGGTTTATAACCTGATGCTTGCTGACAAGATTTCCTGTTATCAGGAAACAAAATCCTTCGGGAAGCAGACTCCGGCCATGTATAAGACGGAGTACCCATTCCTCAAAGAAGTAGACAGCCTTGCACTGGCAAACGTACAGCTCCATCTGCAGAGTGCCATGAAAAGCTGCTTTGATAAATCCCGTAAAAGGCAAAACGGTTTTCCAAAATTCAAGTCAGCAAAACACAGCCGGAAATCCTATACAACCAACAACCAGAAAGGAACGGTTGCGATCCTTGCAGATAAGTATATCCGGCTTCCTAAAATCGGTCTGGTAAAGGCGGTAATCCATCGAAAACCGGATGATGACTGGAACCTTAAATCCGCTACGATTACGCAGGACAGTGACGGTAAATTTTACGCATCCATCCTCTTTGAGTACGATAAGGCGATAACATCTGTCGTTATCTCGAATAATATAATCGGACTGGATCACAAGTCAGATGCCCTGTATATGGACAGCAACGGATACAGCCCTTCCGGTCATAAATATTACCGCAGGAATCAGGAAAGAATGGCACACGCCCAACGTAAACTAAAGCATAAAACAGTCGGCTCCAATAACTATAGAAAACAGCAACGCCGGATAGCCAAAATACAGAAACATACATCAAACCAGAGACTTGATTTTCTGCACAAGGAGAGTACAAAGATAGCCAATTTGTATGACCTCGTATGTGTGGAATCCCTTGACATGAAAGCCATGGCAAACAAAGGCTTTGGTAACGGAAAAGCCACCCTGGACAATGGCTATGGAATGTTTCTCAACATGCTGGAATACAAACTTGCCGACAGAGGTAAATATTTCATCAAAATCGATAAGTGGTATCCTTCCTCGCAGATCTGCAGCTACTGTGGCAGACAGAAGAAACTCTCGCTTGCCGACAGGATGTATAAATGCGATTGCGGTCTTTCCATAAACCGGGATCAGAACGCTGCGATCAACATAGGTAGGCTGGGAACCAGCCAAACCAAACGCTTGTGGACATTGTGTAAGACTTAGTGACACCGTAAGGTATCACCTAAGCAGTGGTGGCTGAAACAAGAAGCTCGGTAACTTGTTTCCGAGTAGTTCACTAATCCAAACAAACATACCAGAACAGATGGAAATCAGGAATATACGGGGGGAACGCCATGATTAAAGGAGAACTGCTAGTGGACAGTTTTGCGGGCGGAGGTGGAACAAGCACCGGACTTGAGTTGGCAACAGGACACAGTCCTGACATTGCTATTAACCATGATTCAGAAGCTATTCGGATGCACAAAGCAAACCATCCGTACTCAAAACATTACTGTGAAGATGTATGGCAGGTGGATCCAGTCAAGGCTTGTAATGGACACCCGGTAGGTCTTGCCTGGTTTAGCCCGGACTGCAAACATTTCTCAAAGGCGAAAGGTGGTAAGCCGAAAGACAAGAAAATAAGGGGCCTCGCCTGGGTAGCCTGCCGCTGGGCCGGAATGGTAAGGCCAAGAGTAATCATGCTTGAGAATTTGGAAGAATTTAAGACTTGGGGGCCGCTGAACCGGAGGCATCACCCGATTAAGGCAAAGCAGGGGAAAACCTTTGAAAAGTTTGTTCAGCAGCTTACAGATTTGGGTTATGATGTGCAGTTCAAAGAGTTGATTGCAGCCGACTACGGCGCACCCACTATGCGTAAAAGGTTCTTTATGATTGCACGGTGTGACAGCAAGCCGATTGTCTGGCCAGAACCGACACACGCACCGGCGGACAGCGAAGCAGTTAAGGCTGGTCTGCTCAAGCCGTATGTAGGAGCATACACGCAGCTTGACTTTTCACTACCGCGTCCGTCTATATTTGATACCTCGGAAGAAATCAAGGAAAAATACGGGATCCGGGCGGTGCGTCCTCTGGCTCCGAACACAATGAAGCGGATTGCACGGGGACTTAAGAAGTTTGTTTTGGAAAATTCAGAACCGTTCATTGTACAGGTCAATCACAGCAGAGCAAAATCTGATTATTGTAAGAGCACCAAGTTGACACCATATTTATCGGTGAACAGGGAAAATCATTTTGGAAGTGACCTGAGGGAGCCGGTACACACTATAACGGGAAATAATCAGCATATGCTTATGACACCAACGTTGATCCAGTATCATTCCGAAACGGCGCAGGGGGATGTCCGGGGGCAGACCATAAAGGATCCGATCATGACAGTGGATGGGACAAATCGGTATGGGCTGGTTACATCCTTTTTACATAAATATTATGACGGAGGATATAAGGGAGCAGGGGAAAGCATAGAGAAACCGTTGCCAACAGTGACAGCGTGGGATCATAACAGCGTGGTTACGGCGAACTTGATCCAGATGAACAATCACTGTGATGGGAGGGATGTAAGGGATCCTATACCTACAATTACGGCGGGTGATGGTCATTTTGGAGAGGTAAGAGCCTTTTTGATTAAGTATTACGGACAGGGGACTGGACAGGATGTTAAGGAGCCGTTGGACACTGTAACAGCACAGGATCGGTTCGGATTGGTGACTATCAACGTGACAGATAATCAGATCGTGGATATAGGCTTACGGATGCTGGAGCCACGGGAGTTATATGGATGCCAGGGGTTCCCAGATGATTACATAATAGACCGTGATTATACAGGAAAGACTTATCCGAGAAGTGAGCAGGTACGCAGATGCGGAAATGCTGTATGTCCTCCCATTCCTGCAGCACTGGTCAGAGCAAATCTGCCGGAACTATGTGTGGCAGAGCGTACTCCAAATATGAAAGTAATACAGGAGCAGACCGGGCAGCTCCGGTTTGCGTAAATTAAAGTTTGACGGAGGTGTAGAAATTACCAAAGAATAAATTTGCGTTATCAAAAAAACATGAATATCTGATATTAAAATTAAGTGATATTCCCACTATTGATGACATAACTCATAGTGCATGGTCAAGCGACTTGCTGAATGGGAAATTAAATGAAGACCAAACAATCACATCGTTTATAGGAATTTGGAACAGCACCATCAAGAAATCTGACCTTGACCGCTACGGCTGGGACGCGAACCTTGGGTATGGGTGTTCGAGTTTGAGCGGTGCGAGAAACAGGAGGAAATATGAGCAAACGACCAGAAATCACGAAAGAACTTTCTTTAGGATTATTAGAAAGAGAATTGACGGCACGTATAAAAATGAACCAACTGTTACATTAGATTAACGCGATGAATAAGAAGTGATTTTTAAAAGGAGACAAATAATATGCAAAAAAAATTTATAACAATTGCAAGAGAAAATAGAAATGCAGACTTTTATTTAGTATGTCATGCAGCCTGTGAGGAACTAGGAAATTTTCAATGGTTCTTAAAAGATGAACCCAACTCTGAACATGAAGTAAATCTTGAAAACCAAGTTTATGAATCATTTTCAACTGACTCAAATTGGATTAAAGAAAATGCAGAAAATAAGTGGCTAGGTTGTCGTTGTCTGTTAAAAGATGATGAATATACAGAAATGATTTGTCATCTATCGAGCGATATTTTAACCATGCTTCGCAATAATATTTTTGATATGATTAGTACGTTTAATTCTCAAGGGAATTTTGACCATAACTATATTTTAGAAAATTAAATAAGGAATGTAAGAATTAGAGGTGACAGTGTTGGAGGTAAAGAGAAAAGTATTACCTAAGAGTGTAAGGATGGCAGTATACCAAAAATGCAACGGTCATTGTGCATACTGTGGGTGTGATTTGCAATATAAGGATATGCAAGTAGATCATGTGATTCCGCTGAATGGATGGAATGAGCAAGGAACAGACACAGTGGATAATATGCTTCCTGCCTGCCGGAGCTGCAATCATTATAAGAGCAGATCCACACTTGAGGGATTCAGAAAGATGGTAGAAGCCATGCCGGAAACTCTGATGCGTGACAACGTTACATACAAAAATGCAGTAAGGTTCGGACTGGTAATTCCGAACAAGAAGCCTGTTGTTTTCTATTTTGAGAAAATTAACTAAACTGAAATATGAACACATTCTCTAAAGAAGGAGGAGATTTTGTGTGAGAAAATATGATTTTATATCTGTTTTGGCACAGGAAACAGCCAAAACGGTAGTGAGAAATCGTGACGAGTGGATGAAGTATCTGACCACAGCAGCAAGGCTGTATAAGTACCCATTCCGGGAACAGCTTTTAATCTATGCACAAAGACCGGATGCAACAGCGTGTGCTTCCATTGAGATTTGGAATGAGCGGATGCACTGCTGGGTAAACAAAGGTGCTAAGGGTATTGCACTCATTGATGAGGACGATGCACATGGAAAGAGACTGAAATATGTTTTTGATGTATCCGATGTTCATGCCGCAAGGCGCATCGGACGTTATCCAGAGCTTTGGGAAGTACATGAAGAACATAAGGATGCTGTGATCAACAGACTGGAACAGACTTATGGCAGTACAGATGAGAAACGGTTATTTGAGGAAAAGCTGATCGAGATTTCCAGAAGGATTGCTGCAGACTACTATGAAGAACTGCTTCCAGATTTAAAGTATCTGACAGAGGGAAGTTTCCTTGACGGACTGGATGAGCAGAATGTAGGTATCCGTCTTAGAGAAACACTGGCAGACAGTATCTCGTTTACTTTATTATCAGCCTGCGGAGCGGATATGGAGGAGTACAAGCCGGAGCTTGCTTTTGATTTTATCCATGAATTTAATTCTATGGATACATTGAGTGTCTTGGGGGATGCAGCAAACGAACTGGCGAAACCGGTGCTTTTAGAGATTGGAAGGACAGTCCGGGCATACAACCGGAACCATGTAAATGAGGTAGAACAGAATTTATCTCAGAAAGGACTTGCAAATACATCAGAAGTAGACTACAATGCTTTAAAGCGTGAAATCAAAGGCGCACAGGAAGAATCCATCGACAACCAATATCACAGCGTAGAAAGGGGCAATGACAATGAATCTGACTTACGAACAGAACGGGGATTATCTGATCCCGACATTACAGGCGGACATCCAGCCGGAGGAAGCAGTAACGAAATTCGGGATGATGAGGGAGAGCTTTCTGAAGGAGAACCACAGGGGCGTGTACTCAGCGTTTCTTCTGAAGGGCAAACTGAAAGAGCATCTGCTGACCATCCAGAAACAGGCAGAGGAGCGGATGGAACAGTTGACATCACAGATGGCGGCAGGCGAGGGAGTGACCGAACAGCTCAAAGCAGCCGATCAGATGCTCTGGGTAGCGAAGATGAACAGCATTCAGAACCGAGCGGAGGAAATCGTGAGGGAAGAACTGATTTACAGCCTGTAGAAGATACACCTTTACAGGTAGAAGAACCGGAACCTGTTTTTACGCAATTAAGCCTGTTTCCGTCTTCTGGGAAACAGGTCGAAGCAGTTGTAGCAGCGGAAGCTGGTATGAAATATACCATGTCCGCTGCTTTTTCTTTACCGCAAGAAGATTTCCATATCAGCAATGATGCACTTGGTGTGGGGACGCCCAAAGAGAAATTCCACAGAAATGTGGAAGCCATTAAGCTGTTGGAGCAGATCGAGGTCGAACACCGGTATGCCACACCGCAGGAGCAGGAAATTTTATCACAGTATGTTGGCTGGGGCGGACTTGCCGATGCCTTTGATGAAAGCAAGACGAACTGGACAGCAGAGTACCAGGAATTAAAAAATCTGCTTTTACCGGAAGAATACCGCATGGCAAGGGAAAGCACCTTAAATGCACATTACACCAGTCCTGCCATTATCCGCAGTATGTATGATGCCATTGAAAAAATGGGATTTACCAAAGGCAACATTCTGGAACCTTCGATGGGGATCGGCAATTTCTTTGGGATGATGCCGGATTCCATGAAAGAAAGCAGGCTGTATGGCGTGGAACTGGACGGTATCACAGGACGTATCGCAAAGCAGCTCTATCCACAGGCAGATGTGCAGATCAAAGGATTTGAAAAGACCGACTATCCGAATGATTTCTTTGATATTGCCATCGGTAACGTGCCTTTCGGACAGTACAAGGTGGCAGACCGGGCATACGATAAAAATAATTTCCTGATTCACGATTATTTCTTCGCAAAGACCTTGGATAAGGTGCGTCCCGGCGGGGTGGTAGCCTTTATCACAAGCAAGGGAACGATGGACAAGGCAAGTCCGGAGGTAAGACGCTACCTTGCACAGCGGGCAGACCTGCTTGGAGCGGTAAGGCTTCCAAACACGGCATTTAAGGCAAATGCGGGGACGGAAGTTACTTCGGATATTTTATTTTTCCAGAAGCGTGACCGCATGGTGGAACGGGAGCCGGACTGGGTGCATTTATCGGAAAATGCCGACGGGATTGCCATGAACTCCTATTTTGCAGAACATCCGGAGCAGATCGTGGGAAAGATGGAAATGGTATCCGGTCCGTATGGCATGGAAAGCACCTGTAAGCCGGACGAGAGCCGACCTTTTGAGGAACAGCTAAAAGAAGCGGTGGGACGCATTACCGGGCAGATTGATATGATGGAACTGGATGAGGAGCTGGAGGATGAACTGGGCAGGCAGAACATTCCTGCTGATCTCAATGTAAAAAATTTCAGTTATACGATAGCAAAGAAGGAAGTGTATTACCGTGAAAACTCCGTCATGAAACCTGTGGAAGTATCAGATACGGTAAAAGAACGTATCAAGGGCATGGTGGCAATCCGCAACTGTACGCAGGAACTGATTGATCTGCAGCTTAATGACTATGGAGATACTGCAATCAAAGAAAAACAGGCAGAACTTAACAGCCTGTATGATGCGTTTTCAAAGAAATATGGTCTGATCAATTCGCAGACCAATAAGCGGGCATTTAGTCAGGATTCCAGTTACTGTCTGTTGTGTTCTTTGGAAAAGCTCGATGATGAGGGAAATTTCAAGGGTAAAGCAGATATGTTTACGAAGCGCACCATCAAGAAATCAGAGGTTGCGACCAGCGTGGATACAGCTAGTGAAGCACTTGCGGTGTCCCTTGGGGAGAAAGTAAAGGTTGACCTTGCCTACATGGAGGAGCTGACCGGAAAAGATAAGGATACCTTGACAGAGGAACTTCGTGGTGTAATCTTTCAGAACCCTCTTACCGAGGCATGGGAAACCGCAGACGAGTATCTGAGCGGCAATGTCCGTGAAAAACTGAAGGTTGCAGGGATTTATGCAGAGAACCATCCGGAGTATGCGGTAAATGTGCAGGGACTCCAACAGGTGCAGCCGAAGGAACTGGATGCTAGTGAAATCGAGGTGCGTATCGGTGCCACATGGATTGCTACGAAGTACATCGAAGATTTCATGCGAGATACCTTTGAGACACCGGAGCATTTATTCCGTAGAGATGTCATTGGTGTGCAGTTTTCCAATGTGACGGGCGAATGGAATGTCAAAGGAAAAAATGCAGATTATGGAAATTCTCTTGTCAACCTGACGTATGGAACAAGCCGTGTAAATGCGTATAAGATCCTGGAAGATTCCTTAAATCTGAAAGATACCAGAGTGTATGATACGATTGTGGAAGATGGCAAAGAAAAGCGAGTCCTAAACAAAAAGGAAACAATGATTGTCAGCCAGAAGCAAGAAGCCATAAGAGAAGCCTTTAAAGACTGGGTATTCCGTGATCCAGAGCGCAGGCAGGTACTTGTTGCAAAATACAATGAGCTTTTCAATTCCACGAGACCACGGGAATATGACGGTTCCCATCTGAAGTTTCCGGGAATGACGCCGGATATTGAGTTAAAACCGCATCAGAAAAATGCGGTAGCCCATGTGCTGTACGGCAATAATACGCTGCTTGCCCATTGTGTGGGCGCAGGAAAGACCTTTGAAATGACAGCAGCAGCGATGGAGAGCAAGCGTCTTGGATTGTGCCAGAAATCGCTTTTTGTGGTGCCGAACCACCTAACGGAGCAGTGGGCGAGTGATTTTCTGCGGCTATATCCCGGAGCAAATATCCTTGCTGCCACGAAGAAAGATTTTGAGCCTGCCAACCGGAAGAAGTTCTGTTCCCGCATTGCTACAGGCGATTATGATGCCGTGATCATCGGGCATAGCCAGTTTGAGAAGATTCCACTTTCTACAGAAAGACAGACCGCAATTATTGAAAAGCAGATTGATGAGATCGAGTTAGCCATTGAGCAGACGAAAAGGGATAATGGGGAACGGTATACCATCAAGCAGATGGAAAAATCAAGAAAAGCCTTGCAGGTGCGTCTTGATAAGTTAAATGACCAGAGCCGTAAGGATAATGTTGTTACCTTTGAGCAGTTAGGCGTGGACAGGCTATTTGTGGATGAGAGCCATAGTTACAAAAATCTTTTTTTATATACAAAAATGCGCAATGTGGCGGGCATCGCACAGACAGAGGCACAGAAATCCTCGGATATGTTTGCCAAGTGCCAGTACCTCGATGAGATCACAGGTGGGAGGGGAGTCACATTTGCAACCGGAACACCGATCAGCAACAGTATGACGGAACTTTATACGAATATGCGTTATCTCCAGTATGGCACGCTGCAGAAACTCGGTTTGGGACAATTCGATGCGTGGGCGGCATCTTTTGGGGAGACACAGACCGCCATAGAGCTTGCGCCGGAGGGAACCGGATATCGGGCAAAGACGAGATTTGCAAAATTCTTCAATTTACCGGAGCTGATCAGTCTTTTCAGGGAAAGCGCCGATATTCAGACACCGGATATGCTGAAACTTCCCGTGCCGGAAGTTGAATATGAAAATGTGGTATTAAAGCCGAGCGAATTTCAGAAAGACATGGTAGCGTCACTTGCGGAACGTGCTGAAGCAGTCCGGGACAGACAGGTACAGCCTTATGAGGATAATATGTTAAAAATAACGAATGACGGAAGAAAGCTGGCACTTGACCAGCGTCTGATCAATGATATGCTGCCGGATGATGAAAATTCAAAAGCTGCAACCTGTGTCGATAAGGCATTTGAGATTTGGAAGAACACAAAAGAGCAGAAATCCACACAGCTCATCTTCTGCGACCTGTCTACACCAAAAGGGGATGGCACATTCAATGTGTATGAGGACATAAAGAACAAACTCATGGAGAAGGGAGTACCGGAAGGAGAAATTGCATTTATCCATGATGCGAATACGGAACTGAGAAAAGCGGAGCTGTTTGCAAAAGTAAGAAGCGGGCAGGTTCGTTTTTTATTGGGTTCCACAGCAAAAATGGGAGCCGGAACCAATGTGCAGGACAGGCTTATTGCACTGCACCATCTGGATGTACCGTGGCGTCCTTCTGACATTGAACAGCAGGAAGGACGTATTTTGCGGCAGGGCAATCTTAATCCGAAAGTTAAGATTTTCCGCTATGTTACGGAAGGTACGTTTGACAGTTACTCGTGGCAGCTCATAGAGAATAAGCAGAAATTCATCGGTCAGATTATGACCAGCAAAT
>OLGZ01001382.1_pt1 | contig 13984 bp, 10 predicted proteins | sample 1605981 | NCBI WGS metagenome assembly OLGZ01 (sample SAMN03283291) | human gut metagenome | biome: human-associated habitat; material: feces | host: Homo sapiens | place: Peru | collected 2012 | reverse complement strand
AACACAGAATAATTTGGAAGCTTATTTTGATATGTAGAAGATAATCTGTTTAGCTCTGTTTCGTTTTCAAAACATTTTAAGAATAACATTTCCAACTTATCAGGCCATTGCCCCGGATATCTTAGCGTTAATCTGTTGAACCTAAGTATATCCAAAAATTCATTGTAGTTCATATAACGATAGATGTACTTTCTATCGCAATTACTCATTACTTTCAATCCCCCTCACAACATAATCCTCATTATGTTGTATTGAATTTCCCTGACGGATATAGCAAACGCAATTCTACATATTGCATTATAGCATAATGAGGATGGTTTGTAAAGCACTTTGACTGAGAAAAGTATGAAAAACTCATAATTGTTGGAAATTGAGCATGACAATAAAGCCTTTTCTCCTTGTCTTTTTTGACAATTCTGAGAAGGCTTGCTTTGCTACACTCTTTTTTGACCTACCCTGTTTGTGGCGGGCTTTTTATTGCTCTGCATACAACATAATAATGATTCTGATGTATTGAAGCCCGGCGTGGAAATAGACAAATTGAAAGGAGGCTGTTGGCAATGGAAACGAACAAAAAAGGGTTTTTATTCTCGGTCACAGAAGACCAAATTCAGGAAGGCTTTACAAAGTTTTTAATTGAAAACAAGGATATTTCACCGGATGCGACGCTGAATGCGAAGATATCGCAAATAAGCAAACAGTATTATCTATTTGCACTGTGCGAGGGCCCCTACACGGTACACTGGGGCGCAACCAGTATTTGGGAGCATCAAGAGGAATATGTTACCCACAAAGACAAGGTGATTTTTGTTGACAAATACGGCAATGAATATAATTATCAGGCTGATGGAACAACCCCTCTGGTAAAAAACGTAGAAGAAAAGAACTACAAAACAGTCCTTGACGATCTTAAAATAATCAAGAGAGATATCAACGAAAATTATCGGAGGTTTATCCCGGCAGATGGAACGGAAAGTTCTCTGTCCAGATGGATCAGCGATTCCCTTAAAAAAACATCCCCTTCTGTGCGGTTAAGCGAGAGCGCCTTCTCAGGGACTTCGGTTTTTGAGCACAAAAATCCCGAAAAAGCACTGGTTAACGCAGATAAAGGCTGTAGAGACTCTTGCTATTCCCAGGTGGTAAAAAGCATTCCGGGCAACAAATACAGAGATTTTTCTTTCGACTTCAAAAGCGACTTCAAAATAAGCGAAGAATGCTATATTCCTGTATATCAGGTTGAATATACCTACAACAAGTGCAGGTATAAAGTGTGGTTTTCTGGCCTTGAAAAGGGCGTCTGGTTTTGTGAAAAAGTTTCTGACGACTCAAAGGTTGAACGTTTCAACAAAGCAAGCAAACTGTCGTGCAAATTTTTTGGCATATTCTTTATCGTCGGTATGATATTTGAGATTTATGTAGCGGTGACAGAAAATTCAAGAACGCTTGCATCCAATTTGATTCTGAGCAGTATCGCGGTTGTAATGATGGTCGCATCCCTTGCTTTTCTGATTGCCGGCATCGTATTCAACAAAATTGCCACTAACACTGCGAAGCGCTGGGGCGACGTGAAGGGCCGCTTAGCCGAAATAAACGGCAATCAGTATTTGGATTTGCAAACCAAAGAGGAGCAAATGGAAGAAACTGTCGTTGCATTTACTGCGGAAGAAGCAGCCATTTCACGCAGGCGGAGAATCGGCGTGCTAATCCCGGCAATTTGTATTCTGCTCATTGTCCTCGCGATACTTCTGCGCAATATGATGGGAATCGGCTACAACGGCGGTGTGCAGGATTTGGAAGAAGCATCAGCAAGCTATGACAATGTGCAGGATTTGGAAGGATCATCCACAGGTGAAATTTACCGATATGACAACACCTCAATTCCACATGAAACGGCTGACAACTCAAGCGGCTCAAGCTACAAAGACAACTTAAGCTATGAAAAGCAACTGTTTACAGTATTCCTGCATAGTACATATAACGGCTACGAAATGTCCGTTACGGCAGAGCAAGGGAAGGCAATGCCTGCCTGCGATCCGCCTTACGGAGATTCCACTGTTAAATTTATGGGCTACTTTTCCGGAGAAAACGGAAGCGGAACGCAATACTATGACGAAAATATGAACAGCGTTCATAACTGGGATAAAACTTCTGACGGCGAACTGTACGCATATTGGGTAAAGGACTACAGGATTACTCCCGAAAACTTTCAAGATTACTTTGAGATTCGGATCATAGGACAGCGCATTGGTGACGATGTGTTGACTCTGGACTATAAGATTGTACCAAAAAGCAATTTTGACTGGAATGGCGTCGAGTCTTCAGATACGATTTCTGCGACAATGCGTATTGATGTTACCGCTGATCTGTCCCAAAGAGGTTGTGACTCGTCATACGACAAACAGATAACAATTGATTTCAACTTGATGAAATCGGATCAATATATGTATTCGGGAACTGAAGCCTTGACATTTCCCAGTACTTGGGGATGTTATACTACACCGACTATCACGCAATGTTCAGGTAGTGTAGAAAAGATCTGGTGATCAAAAACCTCTCTAATATTGGAGAGCTGCAAATTATGTTCAAGAATGAGTTTACGTATTCAGAGAGAGGAGTTCAAAATGCAAAGCAAAGAATAAAATGCATTAGATAATCAGTACATTTTTCGGTATGGCAGCGGGCCGTTCAGCGAGGTCATAACCTATCGAAAATGTCTAATCGATGAAATCAAAAAAGACGCAAATACGATGGAGAATCATGACATTCAGAATTTTTCCTCCAAAAGCGTTACAGACGATAAGCTGGAAGCGTTTGCAGAGATTGCAGATGCTTCGGGATATACCATTTACAAGGTTCAAAAGCTGTAAAAAACCACAGAAATGTATTTGCCGCGGGGTGGTTCAGTTCTCCCCGCGGCAAATAATATATATTGTTAGATAGGCGGCACCAGGGAGGAATCAAGGCGTGTGAAGCACTAGGGCATGGTACCGTTCAGAAAATACCCGAAAAGCCGGATTTTGTCACTGCCGCTTTCGTTTTCAAATCTCCAATTATTCCTGCCAAGCCCAAGCAGCCCTAAAAACCAAAGGTCGATGTTTCCAATGTTGCAGTTGTGAGCGTTGAGACTCACGCAAAATTCGGTGGCGGTAAGGTAAGCGAACTGAGCAACGGATATGTGACTGTCTGCTTTGAGCAGGGCGCGAAACGCTTTATTTTCCCCGATGCCTTTGAATCCGGATTTTTGAAAGTGCAATAAGCAAAAAGAGGCCTTCGTATCATTTTCTCGATACGAAGGGCCTTGCCTTATGTATAGATTACTTGGTGATAGACAATTTCGGATGTACGGTCTCGGCAGGAGTTCATTCGTCTGAACCATTCCATCTGATCGTCGGCTTTCAGCGTTTCGGTAATACCCTCTGCCGAAGCCATCTGCTTAACCAGCCGTTCAAACATATCTTCAGCTTGTCGGTCAATGTCTGCAAGATAGCTATTTAGGCTTGCCACTGAGCTGTAAATCGGAGAGCAGCACCCGTCTGTTTTCTTTCAGATACCGTAAATGCCGCTGCCCCCATATCCCGATATGCACCTGTTCTTCCTCCGGTAGTTTTCAGGCAAGGCAAATAATAATCGCCCTGCAACTCGTACCATAATCCGTTGTTTTCATCAAATTTGTACTTTTCCATAATTCTTGACCTCCTTGAAATCTTGTACTATTATCCTATCGAAGAGGCATCGTGTCGGCAAATGTGCGGAGAAATATGTGATCCATCAGCCGGATTTCTGATATATATTTTAGGTTGGTTATGAACATCCGTACCACCGGCAGTAAGCCGCAAAAAACGCACCTCACGAAAGTGGGGTGCGTTTTTTTGCCTTTGCTTCGGCGGATATTTGTTTTACTTGTCGGTATTTGGTTGTTTATTTGTGTTTTTTACCTGTTTTCGGTTATTCTCACCTGTTTGTGGTTTGGTTTGGATTTGGATTTGGGTTTGGTTTGGGTTTGCTTATACTTTTTTATACTTATACTTATTTATATTTGTTTATGTTTATTCTTCGACGTTTAAAAGCTGACGCAACATATTCTTTGTCATAAGATTATCGGCAAACGCCAGGGTTTCACGAAGCCGCTTTTGCGGACTCTCATCCCAATCACATTCGGGAGCGGAAGAAACACCCATTTTTCTAAGCGCGTCGCAGTAAGACTTTGCCGCAAGACGAAATTCGCGGTAATTCTTTTCGTCTCTGCCGTTCCACGCGGTATCGGCAACGGCGAACCACCTCGGAAAACACATATAGCAAAGCCGTTCAAAATCCGTGATGTACTCCGTCCATATCGGCGTTTCCACTCCGACTATTGATTTTTTGCCTGTTTCCGTTAAGCCCTTTATGCTCTTCGGGTCAAACATATACACATCTTTAAGAGGATACATACCGTACGGATAATCGGCATAATACGGCTTAAACTTTTCGATAATTACGGGGCAGCCCTCATTTGCGCGCTTTACCGAGACGCCCGCTTTATCAAGCCAATATGCAAGCGTTATGTTTTTATCGAGAATACCGCCGTTTGCCGCTTCGTTCCAGCAAATGACACGTCTGCCCTTTTTTTCGAGATACTCTGCGGCTCTGTTAACAAGACTGCAGTGCAGCTCCTCTTCGTTTTTAAGCCCGAGCTCACGTATTTTTGACTGACATTTGGGGCACTTTTTCCACTTATCCTTCGGGGCTTCATCGCCGCCGAGATGGAAGTACTCGCCGGGGAAAATATCGCAAAGCTCATCTAAAATGTCATAAATCAGCTTTAATGTCGCGGGATTTCCGGCACAGAGCAAATCCTTGAATACACCCTGGCTTGTTTTTGCCTTAACCTGCTCTTTATTGCACGACAGCTCGGGATACGCCTGAAGTATGGCGCTTGCGTGGCCGGGAATATCTATTTCGGGAATAACCTCGATATATCGCTCTTTACAGTATTCGGCTATTTCTTTCAGCTGTGCCCGAGTATAAAAATGACTGTAAACGCTGTCGTCATTTTCTTTTTTACCGAAATGTGAGCCCTCGCGGCTACCGCCTACCAAAGAAAGCTCCGGGTGCTTTTTTATTTCGGCTCTGAAGCCCTGATCGTCGGAAAGATGGAAATGAAAATAGTTGAATTTGAGCATTGCCGCCGCATCGATTATCTTTTTTATTTCCTCCACGGTAAAGAAATGACGACAGACGTCCACCATAAAGCCGCGATAAGAAAATACGGGCTTATCCCTTATTTCACATTCGGGGAGCATATTACCGTCCTCTCGCAGAATTTGCTTATACGTAATATCGGCATAGTGTAAGGCGCGCTCACTGCCGCCCTTTAAGAAAACGCCGTCACGGTTTATATTAAGCGAGTATTCCTCTTTTCCCATATCGGCGTCAACGCTCTCGGTTACGCTGCCATGCGGGACATATTTGCCGGAAAACGTTATTTTTTGCGGTTTCGGAATTATATTCATAAAATTCACCCGTTTCTCATTGAGTTTTGTTTTCAAAATAAGAATAGCTATAATATAACACACAAATTATAAAATTCAAATACTTCCGTTTTACGAAACGACATATTTTATAAACACATCTTAATTTATTGTATATTATACCGACTGAACAATTATTTTAAGACAAAATTATGTAAATTTTAACGTCAAAAAGGTCGAAAATTCTATTGACGTTGAAATCAAGCAAGACTATAATTAAATTGTTAAAGATTTAACCGATACGGTGTTTTGGTTAAAAAATCCGTACCGAATTATTAAAAGAGGGAGATTCTTTTTATGGAAAACAAGAATCAGCGCATCTGTATAATCGGCGGAGGCCCTGCCGGCACAAGCATGGCAATGTACCTTGAAAAAAACGGGTATGATAACTATGTAATCTATGAAAAATCCAATCGAGTCGGAGGTAAAGCATTTTCCCCGAAAATGAAGGTTAAAAATGCCGAGGGCAAATGGGAGGACCGCACCATAGAGATGGGCGCGGTAATGGGCTGCGACACTTACTTTGCAGTTCATGAGTGTGAGGAATTCGGCGGTACAACACACGTCGGAGGCCCCCCTATGGGACGCAAATTTATGAAAGTGGACGGCACTCCTCAGAAAATGTCGCCCATAGCTATGCTCAAGAAGCTATCCAAGATGAAAAAACTGTCAAAGCTTCTTGAGACAAAATACAAGGGCTATGATGTAAACGGTCACCGCGGAATTTCGGAGGGACGCTATGAAGGTCCCTGCCCCTCTCCCGAAATGAAACTCGCTCATATTGAGGGCGTTAACCCCAACCTTAAAGACCTTTCAATGCCGTTCTCCGAATTTTTAAAGCTCAACCATTGCGAGGACGCCACCACGGTTTGGAAGGGTCCGTTCACTTCTTTCGGCTATGGTTATTTTGATGAAATCCCCGCCGCTTATGTTTTAAAATATCTTGACGCATTTACTGTTAAGCAATTCCTTTCGACAGGTAAACTGTGGACTTGGTACGACGGCACACAGAGCATTTGGGAGGGCGTTAACAATCACCTTAAGCATCCGGCGCTCTTAAATTCAGAAGTTACAGACATCAAGAGAGAAAACGATAAGGTATTTGTAACGGTAAACGGTAAGACCGAAGAATTTGACAAGCTCATAATCTGCACTCCGCTTGAGCTGTTCCTCGGCTACGGCGATCCGCGTGAAGAAGAAAAGGACCTCTTCTCAAAAATCGTACATAAGGAATACTTTACAATGGCCGTTCGCCCCGAAGAAGGCAACGCTCCCGAAATTTCATATTACTTCTTTGAAAATATGACTAACGAGACCCGCGGTCATCTTATGGTATTCTATCACCGTTGGTCCGACGGCGTAACAGATCAGCCGCTTGTTACCTTTACTCTTCGTAACCACGAGGGTATGGAGGATGTTCCCTTTGACAAAGCCAAGGAAACAACTCTTAAAGATATGGAACTGTGCGGTCTTAAGGTTGACAAGATTGAGCGCATAGACGACTGGTATTATTTCCCGCACGTAGGCAGCAAGGATTATGCCGACGGTTGGTATGAAAAGGTTGAAGCTATGCAGGGCAAGGATAACACCTTCTATGCCGGTGAAGTTATGGCATTCGGCGATATGGAGGAAACCGTTGAGTACAGCCGCGACTTAGTAAGAAGATTCTTTAAATAGGAGACATAAAAGTATGCCCGATCAGAATAAAAAAATCATCAGCAAATATCAGGGTGACAAAAACCCTGATAAGCGCTATTTGAAGCTCGGCAGAAAAATCACCGACGTTGTGGCTCACAAGATAGGCGGAGTGACATCGGACGATCCCGAATATTGGGGTCTGCGCGAGGTACTTACTCCCGAAATGTGCGACGTTGCTAACAAAATGAAGCTTCGTAAGCACTACACGTTTGAGCAGTTACTCGCTATGAACAAAGAGTATGAGGCTATTGATCTGCAAAAGCTTCTTGACGAGATGTCGTATATAGGCATTCTCGAATATGACTACGGCGATAATTACGACCACAATCACGAGCTTAAAGACCGTCCGAGAATCAGACGTTACCGCGTACCCTTTTACGTACCCGGTTCGGCCGAGCTTTTCAACTCTTCCGTTGACAGAATAGCCAAAAATCCGGCTGTTGCCTCATTCTTTGAGAGAATGACGTTTATTCCGCTTGCAGGTATCACTCAGATGGTGCCTCCCGGAGGCGACGGCATAGGTATGCACGTTATTCCCGTTGAAAAAGCCATAGACGCCAAGAGCGAATCGGTGGATCTTGAGCATATTTCATACTGGCTTCAGAAATACGAGGGTCATATTTCTGCCGGTATTTGCTCCTGCCGCGCTTCACGCGCTGTTTTGGGCGACGGCTGCACAGACGATTTTGACGATTGGTGCATACAGCTCGGCGATATGGCGGATTACACCGTTGAAACCGGAAGAGCACACTACATAACAAAAGAACGTGCACTTGAAATACTCAAGCTTGCCGAAAAAAACGGCTATGTTCACCAGATAACCAACATTGACGGTGAAAATAAGATATTTGATATATGCAACTGCAATGTTAAGATATGCAACGCTCTTCGCACATCGCTTCTGTTTAATACGCCTTATCTTTCGCGAAGCGCTTATACCGCCAAGGTTACAAAAGAGAACTGCGTAGCGTGCGGCAAGTGCGTTGAAACTTGCCCTGCAGGTGCCGTAAAACTCGGTCAGAAGCTCTGCCACAAGGACGGCACGGATTTCAAATATAAGCACGCTCCCCTGCCGGACAACAACATTTGGGGTCCGTACGCTTGGGATGAGAACTACCGCGATACGGCGCGTATGGCTAACACATATCCCACGGGTTCCGCTCCCTGTAAGGCTGCGTGCCCGGCGCACGTTCCAGTACAAGCTTATCTCCGCCTTGCAAGAGACGGAAAATACCGTGAAGCACTCGCTATGATAAAGACCGAAAACCCGTTCCCGGCAGTATGCGGCAGAATTTGCAACAAGCGCTGCGAGAGCGAATGCACACGCGGAAAAATTGACGATCCGGTATCAATTGACGCAGTAAAGAAATTTGTAGCCGATCTCGACCTTAAAGCCGAGGATAGATATGTTCCCGAAAAAACGGTACAGTCGGTTCACGGTTCATTTGACGAGAAAATCGCCATCATCGGCGGCGGCCCCGCAGGACTCAGTGCCGCATATTATCTCGCCCAGATGGGTTATAAGCCTACGGTATTTGAAAAGAATCCCATTCCCGGCGGTATGATGACATACGGTATTCCGAGCTACAAGCTTGAAAAGGATGTTATCGCTGCCGAAATCGACATAATCAAGGCTCTCGGTGCAGAAATCAAGTGCGGCGTTGAAGTCGGCAAGGACGTCACCATAGATGAGCTCAAAAAACAGGGCTACAAGGCATTTTACATCGCCATAGGCTGTCAGGGCGGCAAACGTCCCGGCGTTAAAAACGATGACGCAAAGGGCACCGCTATTGCCGTAGAATATCTCCGCCACTGCTTTGAACACCGCGAGGATTCATTCTCCGGTAATGTTGTGGTAGTCGGCGGCGGTAACGTTGCGATAGACTGCGCGCGCAATGCTCACCGTCTCGGCGCAACGGACGTTAAGATGTTCTGCCTTGAATCGCGCGACACCATGCCCGCGAGCAACGAGGAAATACTTGAGGCCGAAGAAGAAAACGTCGGCATAAATCCCTCTTGGGGCCCGAAGGAGGTCACCGTAAACGACAAAGGAGAGGTTACCGGCATCATCTTTAAAAAGTGCCTTCGCACGATAGACCCAGAAACTGGCAAATTCTCTCCCGTATATGACGAAAACGAGACTGTTGAAATAAAGGCAGACAAAATCGTTTTTGCCATAGGTCAGGCAATTGAATGGGGCAACCTGCTCGAGGGCTCAAAGGTTAAATTCTGGCACGGCAATTACCCTGTTGCGGACAAATTCACATACGAGACGGACGATCCCGACATATTTGTCGGCGGCGACGTATTTACCGGTCCGCGTTTTGTAATAGACGCCATTGCAGCCGGTCACGAGGCGGCTGAGAGCTTACATCGCCATGTACGCCCCGACGCTTCAATGACCATAGGCCGTGACCGTCGCAATTTCACACCGCTCAACAAGGACGACCTTACATATCCGTCTTATGATACGGCAGGGCGTCAGGAAGCCGGTATGGATGAAAGCATCGACTACAAGATGTCCTATAAAGACGCACATCTCGATTTGACAGAGGAGCAGGTTAAAACCGAAACCGGCCGTTGTCTCGGATGCGGCGCATCGTATGTTGACCCGCACAAGTGTATAGGCTGCGGTCTTTGCACCACGAAGTGTGAATTTGACGCAATACATCTTGTACGCGATAATCCGAAATGCACCGATATGAGAGTTGCCGAAAAGAAGGTCGGCGGACTTATGGGCTACTCCGCAAAACGTGCGTTTAAAATACTCGGGCATCTTGGCTCGGATGAGGCGAAAGAGCTTAAAAAGAAGCGCATAGCCTACAAAAAAGCGCACAGCGACAAGGGTTAAGACATGCACGAGCTCGGTATAGTTCTGAATGTCATAGACAGAGTAGAAGAGATTGCCAAGGAAAACAACGTAAAAAAGGTCACCAAGCTGACTCTTGAAATAGGCGAGGTTTCATCGATTGTTCCGTCATATTTTTCGGACTGCTTTGAGTGGGCAAAGAAAAAAACGGATTATATGAAAGACACCGAGCTTGAAATGATAATCCTTGAGGGTCTCTCCTACTGTCGCGACTGTAAAAAAACATATAAGACCACCGAATACGCAAAAAAATGTCCGCACTGCGGCAGTGACGATACATATCTTGTCACCGGCGACGAGATGCGGATAAAGGATATTGAAGTTATCGGGTAGAAAAACGGAGCTGTATTTTTTTACAGCTCCGTTAATATTTATACATTCAAATAACCGCACAGCAGCTTCAGCGTATTATAAACGCCGTCTATATGGCTGCGTTCATAGCCGTGGCTCGCATAAACTCCGGCTCCTATCAGCCCGTGTCGTATATCTGCGCCCGAACGCAATGTGGCTTCAACATCCGAGCCGTAATGCGGATATACATCGACGGCATAATCGGCACCTACTGCCTTTGCGGCTTCAATCAGTTTGCCTATGGTATCATAGCTGTAAGGTCCGCCGGAATCCTTAGCACAGACGGACACCTGCTTTTCCGTACATTTCAATCCGTCGCCGACGCACCCCATATCGACCGATATTGCCTCGGTAACTCCGCCCGGCACAGTCGAGGAACCGCCGTGGCCGACCTCTTCATAAACGGTAACGTGCACATACACACGCCGCGGTAAAACTATACCGTTGTCTTTAAGATATTTTGCAAAACCGAGCAATATGCCCACAGAGAGCTTATCATCAAGGAATCTGCTTTTTAAATACCCGGATTCGGTACGGCGTGTACGCGGTTCAAAGCAAACTATATCGCCCGTTTCTATACCGAGATTTCTTGTATCCTCATCGGTTTTTACGTCCTCGTCGATGACGATTTCGACGCTGTCCCAAGTACGCGAAACAGTCGAAAAATCGCCGTTAACGTGAATTGAAGCGTTACAAAGCTGAAGCGCGCCCTCATATATTTTGCCCGAACGGGTATATATTCTGACATTCTCCGTTTCGGCGTTGCAGGCATTCATACCGCCGAGGGGCGTTATTCTCAGTCTGCCGTTGCTCTTGACTTCGGCGACCATTCCGCCGAGGGTATCTGTGTGCGCCTCCAAAAGCAAAGCATTGTTATCGTCTTTTCCGCCGAGGTCGGCAAGAACGCCGCCCTTTACCGTGTATTCGGCGGGAAATCCGAGAGCCGAAAATTCCTTTTTAACAAATTCGGCGGCTTTTTTGGTAAACCCCGTCGGAGAATCAATATTTAACAGCGCGCTCGCCTTTTCCCATGAGTAATCTGCATATTTTTTATCTATCACAGCTTATCACCGCAGCTTTCCGAAAAATTATACTATTAGTTTACCATAACCGCGCCGAAAAAACAAATATGCGTTGATTTTCAGTGTAGTAAAGCGAAATATGTTGCTCCCTTATCACATTAGCTATTTACCATTACTTGTTATTTGGTAATGATTAAATAGTTATTCCTTACGCCAATCATATGTTTCGCCACTTGACATATCAAGCGTTTTTCCGTTGATTGAAACGGTTGTATTATCAACCCAATCTATTTTAGCCTCGGATTCGTGATATGCATTATAAATTATTTCTTTTTGATTTCCGTTTATCATATAGACTCTGACGGAATAATCTACGGTTGCTCCGGGCTCCGTTCTGTATGCCTCTAAATTATATTTGCCGTCCGGTGACTCCGATGAACATAAAAATGTTTCTTGAACATTTTTTTGAGAGTTTGCTATCGTCAAAACAGGAACAATGTAGTTGCGAATAAGCATGGCAAGTGAAAATACCAAGGCAATACCCAATATTATGGATATAATTGTTATAACCGTCTTTTTCATGGTTAGAACTCCTTTAATACACTTTGTTATAAAACTCAATGTCATACTTTATATGCATATATGCATTTTAACTGTTCCTTACTTCTTTCAACACGCAACGCCTCCCCATAAGCCTGCGCACCGTAAAATATTAACAAAGTAAGTTTGCACCACAATATTAACCGAAATTGCCCTGCTTGTCAATTTGTTTTTTGGCAGCTTTGTCGAATAAAACAGTATTTGACGAACTTGCGGCGGCAAGCAGAAAAAGTGTTACGTATCAGCACAAGTGTAGTTAATATATATCTAAAGTGTGTCAATACGTAACAAATAAAACTGCCTGCAAAGCCGCACAGGCCCGGGCATAGGCAAAGGTACAGGACAGACACAGGCATAGACATAGACATAGGCATAGACATAGACATAGACATAGACATAGACATAGACATAAACAAAAGTAAAAGTAAAAGCAGAAGTCAAAGTCAAAGTCAAAAGCCATACGTCAAAAGAGAAATTACATTTTATTTTTAAACCGCTTTGGGATTTATAAAAAAGGCAGCCTTTCGGCTGCCTTTTATGGTGGAGATGAAGATGATAAATCCGAAACCGTATTAAGTTCTGATAATGTCAGGCTTTTAGCATTATCTTTGATATTGAAACAAAAGTCTATTCTGTCATCATAAAACACAACGGAATTAGCAAATGTGTCTATAAGCATTTTTCGATTTTCAAGTTTGTTCATATCAAAGTTTTTGAATCCGTCAAACCACGAATATAAAAACTCTTTTGTTAATAACGGATGTGATATGTTTTCTTTTGCGATTTCCGTTTCTAAATTTTATTTTGTGCCTTAAAGTTCATCAAGTCGCTTTTTTGTTGATTTTGTTATTATGCCTTGCTCAATCGCATTAAGAATATTTTCAATGGCTGTATCGGTCTGTACAAGTTGCTTTTTAAGAGATTTCAACATTGGGCTTCCTTTACCTTGAATAGACAAAATCTTGTTTACTAACAAATCAACGAGCGAATCATCATCTATGAATTTCATAACTTGATAAATAACAATATCTTCTATCCAGTCTTTTTTAACTGCCTTTTTATCACATGTTTTATTACGCTTGGTGTTGACACATTTATAATAACTGTATCTTCTGCCACGGGCATTTCCGCTTTCGCCAACCATAAACGATTTGCTTTTGCCGCAGTACAATTTAGTTGTCAACAAGCAGTCATCAACAGCCTTATGTCTTGACGGCGCACGCTTGTTAACGGCTACCATTTCCTGCACCTTATCAAAAACATCATTCGGAACAATGGCAGGAATTCCGTTTTCAATAACAACATCCTTGTAAATATAATCACCAATGTAACGACAGTTGGTCAATATTTTAGAAATATTGTTTATTGCAAATTCTCGACCGTTAGCATTTTTCAAGCCCTTGTTGTTCAGTTCATCTCGGATTTCTTTCTGCGTTTTACCTGAAAGATAATCATTAAAATATTCAAAACAACAGGAGCAAGAGTCGGATTGATTTGAAAATGTTGCTCATCATCAATCATATAACCAAAAGCGACAGAGCCACCGTTATATTTGCACTTCAAAGCATTTTCGGTTAAGCCACGGTTGATTTTTTCTGCAAGTTCGGCAGAATAATACTCGGCATAGCCTTCAAGCATAGACTCAAGCAAAATACTTTCTGCACCGCTTGAAATCGCTTCGGTTGCAGAAATAACCTTAACGCCGTTCTTTTTCAAAATGCGCCGACTCATAACGGTTACGGGCAAAGCTATCAAGCTTCCAAACGATTATAACATCAAACAGACCTTTGGAACTATCCTTAATCATCTGCTGAAACGACGGACGATTGTCCGTTTTTGCTGATAATGCTCTGTCAATATATGTATCAATTATACGAATATCATTCTTCTCGGCAAACTCCTTGCATTCACGAATTTGCCCATCAATACTTTCT
>OLGZ01001366.1_pt1 | contig 14072 bp, 11 predicted proteins | sample 1605981 | NCBI WGS metagenome assembly OLGZ01 (sample SAMN03283291) | human gut metagenome | biome: human-associated habitat; material: feces | host: Homo sapiens | place: Peru | collected 2012 | reverse complement strand
GAGTTGTATGACCGGCATAGGATAAATACGTATGTGTTGAAAGGCTTTTCGTTGAGTAGGTTGTATCCAAGACCTGAGCATAGACCTTGTGCGGATATGGATTGCTATTTGAGAGATAAGTATGAAGATGGTAATAAGATTGCAAAGGAGAATGGACTAACCGTAGATCGCAGCTATTATAAACATTCAAAGATTTTACTTGAGGGATTAACTGTTGAAAATCATCAGTATTTGTTGCCTGTAAAAGGTAGTAGTAAGGCTAAGAGGTTTGAACATGAATTGCGCTCTTGGATTGAGGATCGTAATAATGAGTACATTGGTGATTCTCGACTGAAAGCAACTTCCCCTTTTTTTGATGCTGTTTATGTTTTGGCTCATGCCCAAGAACACTTCTTGAATGAAGGAATTATACTGCGACATATTTGTGATTGGGCAATGGTGCTGAAAGCTCATGCAGACAAGGTGGATTGGGAAGAGTGGAAGCGTATGTGCAAGGAATATGGTATGCTGTCGTTTGGATATGCTATGAGTCGATTGGCTAATAAGGTATGTGGGGTGACGGTTCCTTTTGACTGTCCTAAGGATGATGAGGCTGACAGACGTTTATTAGATGATACACTTTATAGAAAGGTTTGTGATAATAAATGTTCGAAGATATCAAAAAAAATAAAATAAAATCAGGTCTTATCGTATTTATGTTTTTGGCTTTTATCTCAATAATAGTTTACTATATATGTATGGCTTTTGACTTAGGAGAATTATCATTAGTAATTGCATTCATTTTTGCTGTTTTATCAACTGCTGGTTCATATTTTTATAGTGATAAAATTGTTTTAAAATTAAATAATGCAAGACCTGCTACTAGAGAAGAAGATTTAAAATTAGTAAACATATTAGATTCTTTGGTTATTTCTGCAGGTCTACCAGAAAAGCCACAATTATATGTTATAGAAGATGCTCAACCAAATGCATTTGCAACTGGTAGAAATCCTAAACATGCAGTTATATGTGTAACTACTGGTCTTTTAGATAAGTTAGAATATTACGAATTAGAGGGTGTTATTGCACACGAAATGGCACATATAAAAAATTATGATATTCTTCTTTCTGCCGTAGTTTCTGTTATGGTTGGATTTGTTGTAATTTTATCTGATTGGTTTACTCGAATTTCATTTTATGGTGGACGTGGTCGTGATAGAGATAATGAAGGCAATGGAAATGCAATTATTATGCTAATTGGATTAATCTTTTTAATATTAGCTCCAATATTTGGTCAACTTATGCAACTCGCAATTTCAAGAAAAAGAGAATTTTTAGCAGATGCTACTGCTGTTGAGTTTACCAGAAATCCTGATGGATTAATTTCTGCTCTTGAAAAAATTTCTGCTGATCCAAATGAATTAAAAGTTGCTAATAAAGCCACTGAAAACATGTATATTGCAAATCCATTTAGAGATAAAAAGAAAACTTCTAGCTTATGGTCAACTCACCCAAGTACAGAAGATAGAATTGAAGCTTTAAAAAATTTAAAATAATTTTAAAAGGACAGGCTAAAATAGTCTGTCCTTCCCTTTACACATATAGTTAACCTTTCGAAATCTTTGATTTAAACCAACCAACAAGAATTGTTATAACACCAATTAACATAGTATATTTTCCGATATCAACTTGTCCATCTCTACACAAAAATAGCATACCATTTGCTAGAACAGCAACACCAGTTCCGATAATCACAAAATTTTCCTCATCTGCAAAAACACCAAGTCCTCCACAAGATATTCCAGTGGCAAAAACAAAATAAATTAATCCTTGAATTACATCGCCATACTTTATCAATCTTACAAGAGAACACAGCATAAGGACAGCAGTTGCAATTATTGAAACTCCTAATGCCAAACCTTTCATCCTTTGAATATTCATAACAAACGCTCCTCCACTTTGTAGTTTACTATATGTACACACCATCAACCTATGTATCATAGATATATAGTGTTATTTTCAATGTGCAAAATATGCTTTTACCAGTATACTATATTTTATGTAACTTGTCAATTTCAAAATATTAATTAAAATAAAGACCACCAAACTGAAGTGATCTCTATCTTTTTATTTCTTCAATTCTTCTGCAAACATTTTGTTAAGCATTTGAGGATTTGCTTTTCCTTTTGTTTCTTTCATAGCTTGACCAACTAAAAATCCTAATGCTCTATCTTTACCAGCTTTAAAATCTGCAACAGATTGAGGATTTGCTTCAATAATCTTTAATACAACTTCTTTGATTGCTCCCTCATCTGAAATCTGTATCCAACATTTTTCTTTTATAATATCTTCAGGGTCTCTTGGGTTTTCAAATAATTCTATTAATACTTTTTTACCTATACTTGAACTAATTGTTCCTTTATCTATTAAAGTTACTAATTTAGCTAATTGTTTTGCATCAAATGGTATTTCTTTAGGATCCATTTCTGTTTCATTTAATATTCTTGAAATATCTGAAATTATCCAGTTATTTACTGCTTTATAATTTCCACATATTTCAGAAGCTTTTTCAAACAAATCTGATAAATATTTTGAAGATGTTATTATTCCAGCATCTTTTTCAGATAATTTATAATCTCTTAAATATCTTTCTTTTCTGCTTTCTGGCATTTCTGGTAATGTTTTTCTAATATTTTCAATATATTCTTCTGATAGTTTTATTGCAACTAAATCAGGTTCTGGAAAATATCTATAATCTTGTGCATTTTCCTTATCTCTCATTGAAAATGTTTTTCCTGATACTTCATCCCATCTTAGTGTCTCTTGATCAACAACTCCCCCATTGTCTATAACTTCTACTTGTCTACCTATTTCATATTCAAGTGCTCTTGTTATACTTCTAAATGAGTTCATATTTTTCATTTCTGTTCTTGTACCAAGTTTTTCTGATCCAATTGGACGAATTGATGTATTAACATCTGCTCTAAAAGATCCTTCTTCCATCTTACAGTCTGATACCTCTACATATTCAAGTATTGATTTTAATTTTCTTAAATATGCATCAACTTCTTCTATTGATCTAAAATCTGGTTCTGATACAATTTCTATTAATGGAACTCCAGCTCTATTCAAATCTATAAGTGCTCCTCCAGCTAAATCATCATGATCTAACTTTCCAGCATCATCTTCAATATGAATACGTGTTATTCCTATTTTCTTTTTTCCTTGACTTGTTTCTATTTCTATATATCCATGCTCACATAATGGTTTATCAAATTGTGAAATCTGATATGCTCTTGGTGTATCTGGATAGAAATAGTTTTTTCTATCATTTTTACTATCTCTTGATATTGTACAATGTGTAGCAAGTCCAGCTTTTACTGCATATTCTACTACTTTTTCATTTAATGTTGGTAATGTTCCTGGCATTGCCATACATACTGGACATACTTGTGTATTTGGAGCTGCACCAAATTTTGTTGGGCAACTACAAAATATTTTGGTTTTTGTTGCTAATTCTGCATGGACTTCTAAGCCCATTACAACTTCATAATCATTCCTTGGCATTTTCTCCTCCTTGTTCCTTTTCTTGAATCACTTCATTACTCATATTATTTTTTTCATTATCATTTGTCAAATCTTCTGGATTTACTTTTATCCATTCTTGTAATCTATATTGTCTGTAAAAATTTTCTCTTTTTCTTTCTTCTGATGCGAAAAAATCTAATTTTGTTCTTCCATATTCATTACGCATCTTATATAAGCTTTTCTCTAATTTTTTAAACAGTTTTGGCTTTTTAGTTCTTTCTATCCAACATTCTTTTACTTCTCTTAATAATTGTTGTTGAAAATCAGTATTAAAACATCTATCTATAATCTGAGCCAGATTTAAAATTGCATTTAAATGTCTAGGAACTCCCCTCTCTTTAAACTCTAATTGAGTACTATAATTTTTCACTACTTTTATGCTTCCAGCTTCCATAACTATACTAGTCCAATATAAGTTAGATGATAAATGATCTTCAATAAAAATATATATTTTACTCCCATTTTCATCTTGAAGCACATAATCTTTTCTATTTGGTATTCCAAATCTAGTTACTGATTTAATCATTTCATATATCGGAGCTTTAGGATCTGGCAAATATTCTTTGTCTCTTATATTATTTTCTTCTTTATTTCTATCAGCTTCCAATTCTTGCAACATATCTTTTGGAATATATTTTGCTAACCAATCAATTGAAATTTTAGCTAAGTCTCTTTCAGTCAGTGGTATTTGTGGTTCTTTTCTAAAAATTGAAAAAATACTCCTATTACTCCTCTTTTTCGCATTAACTACTGAATTATTCTTTGCTTTCGCATAAATTAATGATTTACTTTTTGAAGGATTTTCCTCTTTTTCTTCAAATCTTTCTCTTTGAGCATAACTTAATACTTTCCATATTTCACTATTATGTATAGCCTCTGTTCCTCCCATAAGTTCATACTTTATTTTTTCAACATAATTTTTAATTTTAGGATTCTTACTTTGCTGTAATCTAGTAATTTCTCTGTTTAAGTATATCATAATTCCAATTTCATCTTCTTTTGGAATATCTATTTTTTCAGGATATTCTTGATTTACTCTTTTAAAAATTAATCTTGCTTGCAATTCATAAATTTTAGCCTCTAATAAATCTCTTTCTTCTAAACTATAACCAGAAAAATTTTCTTTATATCTTTGTACTAAACTATGCACTTCTTTTTCGAAATCTTCTAATGTAAATTGTTCACTTTCATATAATAATTCTTCAACTTGTCCAATTATAATAGAACTTTTATCTTGAAAAGTCTTTTCTTTTCCTAATGTTTTTTCATATTGTTCAATTTCTAACTCTAATTCTGTAATTTTATCTAATAATTCTGAGTCACTTGTTTTTTGAAGTAAGTTATTATATTTTTTTAGAAAATCTGCTGCAGCATTTGTATCATATAACAATATTTGTGAAATTTTCAATTTTAAAGGTCTTAAGTACTTTTCATATATTTGGTTTCTTTGACCTTCAGAATATTTCATTTCATCTCCCATTTTATGCTCCTCTCATTTGGTTATATTATTTTTTAAATGTAGGTTTGTATTTTTCTCTGAACTTTGTTTCTTGCTCATAAGCATAAGCTGTTTTTATGATTGTTTCTTCATCAAATTTCTTACCGATTATTTGCATACCAATTGGAAGTCCATTACTATCTATTCCACAAGGTATTGACATTCCTGGTAATCCTGCAATATTTACAGAAACTGTACATATATCTGCTAAATACATTTCCATTGGATTTGTTGATTTTTCACCTAATTTGAATGCTGTTGTTGGTGATGTTGGTGTTAAAATTATATCATACTTTTCAAATACTTTATCAAATTCATTTTTTACAAGTGTTCTTACTTGTTGAGCCTTTTTATAATATGCATCATAATAACCTGATGATAATACATAAGTTCCAAGTATTATTCTTCTCTTTACTTCTGCTCCAAATCCTTCACTTCTTGATTTTTTATAAATTTCTTTTAATGTTTTTGCTTCTGGTGATCTATATGTATATCTTATTCCATCAAATCTTCCTAAATTTGAACTTGCTTCTGCACATGCTATTATATAATATGTTGCTAATGCATATTGAGCAATATCTAATGAAAACTCTTCTACTTCTGCTCCCATTTCTTTATATTTTTCAATTGCTTCTTCTAATGATTTTTTTACTTCAGGATTTATTCCTTCTCCATAAAATTCTTTTGGAACTCCTATTTTTAAACCTTTAACATCTTTTGATAATGATTTTGTATAGTCTTTCTTTCCATTATCTATAGATGTTGAATCTTTTTCATCATATCCAGCAATTACATTTAATAGCATTGCACAATCTTGAACATCTTTTGTAAATACTCCAACTTGATCTAATGATGATGCAAATGCTACTACTCCATATCTTGATACTAATCCATAAGTAGGTTTTAACCCAACAACACCACATAATGAAGCTGGTTGTCTTATACTTCCACCTGTATCTGTTCCTAATGCCCATGGTACCATATTTGCTGAAACTGCAGCTGCAGAACCTCCTGAAGATCCTCCTGGTACTCTTGATAAATCCCATGGATTTCTTGTTTTCTTAAAATATGAATATTCTGTTGAGCCTCCCATTGCAAACTCATCCATATTTAGTTTTCCTAAATCTATCATATTTTCTGCATTTATTTTTTCCATAACAGTTGCATCATAAGGTGATACAAAGTTTTCTAACATTTTTGATGCACATGTTGTTTTTACACCTTTTGTACATATTATATCTTTTATTCCTATTGGGATTCCTGCTAAATCTCCTAATTTTTCACCATTATCAATTCTATTTTGTATTTCTTCTGATTGTTTTAATGCTTCATCTTTTAATTCTGTTATAAATGCTTGTACATCTTTTTCTTTATCATTCATTCTATCTACATAAGCTTTTGTTATTTCTGTTATTGTTAATTCTTTATTCTTTATTTTTTCTTGCAACTCATGTACTGTTAATTCTGTAATGTCCATTTACATTCCTCCTTATAAAATTTTGCTTAGTTTAATACTTTTGGAATTTTAAACATATGTCTATCTTGTTCTGGCGCATTTTGTAATAATCCTTCTATGTTATCAAATACCTTAACTTCATCTTTTCTAAATCTATTTTTTGCTTCATTTGCTCCTATTGTTATATCTAATCCTTCAACAGGCGCATTATTTACTATATTTGCAAAATTTAATATATCTTGTAAATGTAATATATATGTGTCTATCTCTTCTTCTTTTAATTCTAATTGTGCTAAGTTTGCTATGTGTAATATTTCTTCTCTACTTACTTTCATAACTGCCTCCTTCTGTTTTTCATTTTAATGTGCTTATTATATAACTTTTTGCCCAAAATTACAATAGTATAAGTTCAAATAAATATTTAACAAACTTTCCAATTTGCAAAATTATGTTAATTGTGTTATAATATTATTAATATGAACACAAGTAGTTCATTTTATATAAAATTTTCCTTTTTAACGTTTTGCAATGCAGAACGATTATATATAACGATGTCAAACATAAGATTGTGAGGTACAACCATGATTATTCTGCTGATCCACCTGTTTACTACCGTGGTTTTTCCCTGGATTTCTTTCCAGCTGGAAGGTACGCTGAATAGCTTTATTGCTATTATTATCACCATTACCGGCTGCATTATGCTTCTCGGTGCAGTTGGAATCAAGTTCTCTGCAAACCTTGGTTCCACTATCTTCAGCCACATTTTTATGGGGATTGGTTTCGCCATTACCCATATCTTCATTGGACTCTGGTGGTGCATCATCGGGTTCTTTACGAAGATGCTTCCCGGAACCTTTGCAATTAGCCGTCGCGGGTATGCACACCTTGGTGCAACGCCTGTGGTGTCTGGTTTTCTGGCTGGAATCACCTGTGCAATTATGATTATTTTGATTATCTAAGAAAGGAGAACGGCTAGGTGTGTTATACACCTAGCCTTGTTTTTATTTTATATCTTTATATTTTTTGTTTAATGTAGCAAATACAATAATTGCAACAACACTTAATACTAATACTCCAGCTATTGTACTAATTCCTGTTTTAGGTAAATCAGTTTTAGATGTAGTATTATCTTCTATTTTTTCTGTTTTTGATGTTGGTGTAGTATCTATATTTTCAGTATTGTCTTTTTGAGAATCAATCTTAATAATAATATCTTCTACATTCTCATTGTTTTCATTATTTTCAACTGTAATATAAAATGATTTAGTAATATTTCCAAAAGTTATATCTCCTTTAGCTGTTCCTGCTCTTACAGCAACAATTGCTTTTTCATCTTCTAAAATTTTTATTCCAGTTCCAACACACTCATATCCAGAATATGCTTCTGATGTTTCAAATTTTAATTTTTGACCTACTTTTAAAGTATATACATAATCAGCATTATCTTTTGTAACATCTTTATCTAATAATGAATCTGCTTCACCACTTATTTTTGAAAAATCAGCTTCAGTATTTATAGTTAATGTTTCTACTAACTTACAAGATGTATCTGTTTTTTCTTTCTTTTCTGTTACACATTCAAATGTATTATATTCTTCTGAATCATTATATGTATATTTATCTTTTTGATAAACAGAATTAAAATATTCCATAGCTCTATTTCCAAATTCTGTTGAAATAATTACATTTTCATCTGGATCCACTAACGTTACTCCTGGTACTGGTGTATAAATAGTATAAGAATTACCTGTACTTTCACTTCCATCTATCCCACTTAATCTAGATAGCATATAATACATAACTGAATCTTCATATTTTATTCCCAATATATTTGCAACAGCACAATATCCCCAAAAAACATTATCAATTCTAGCTATATTCTTTTTATACTCATCATAGCTCATTCCTTGCTTTATTTCTGTTTCAATAGAAAATGTTATTTTAGAACCTAATTCATAATTAATCTCATATTTATCATCACTTGTAGTTACTTCTATTGTTTTATCTCCAACAACAATTTTCTCTATTTTAGAACTTTCTTCTTCATCACTTGAATTTATATATTCTTTTAATTCTGAAAATTTTTCATTTAATTGTTCTTTAGTAATTTTTTAAACTGTATCTGTATTTTCTGTAGCTGCATAGCAATTAATTACAAATCCACTAATTAATACAACTGTTAATAAAATTGTACATATTTTTTTCACTTCCGTTTTTTCCTCCTTTCCTTTGTATAAAAAAATTATATCAATAATATATTTTTTTGTAAACAAATATGCAAAAAAAGATGAATATCCTTTTTAGGTAAATATTCATCTTTTCCATTTTATTCTACACTCTTTAAACTTTCAATCATATCTATTTTCTTTAATGTAAAATGTATGATTCTATTTACAATAAATGAGAAGCTTGCTGTTATAACTGTAGCCCATAAATAACTTGTTGTTAAAATATTTCTTGCAAATCTTAATCTATCTATTTCTATACTTGAAATTATTGCTGATGTTAAAAGCGTTCCAAATCCAAGTCCAAGTGCAATTCCTATTATAGTAAATATGACATTTTCTTTATTTATATAATTATCTACTTCTTTATCATAAAATCCTAAAACTTTAAGAGTTGCTATTTCTCTTTGTCTTTCTCCTATATTTATGTTTGCTAAATTATATAATACAACAAAATCTAACATTGCAGATGTAACTATAAGAACAACAACAACATAATTCATTGTATTTAACATATCACTAATTGACTTTATGAAACTTGACATTACAGATACAGAAGCTACTCCATCACAGTTCAAAATATCTTCAGAAATTTTATTTTGAATATCTTTATCATCTGTTTTTAAATTTACAAATATCATATTTGTCTTGTAATTTCCTACTGTATTTTCATATAATTCTTTTGTCATAAATACATAATGATCTACATAATTTTTAGCAATTCCACTTACTTTAAATTTGTATTCTACATCATCACTATCCTTTATTGTAATTTCATCATTAATCTTTATTCCAAATTCATCTGCTAATTTATCTGTAATAATTACTCCATCATTTTGTATTTCAATTTTTTCTTCTGTCTGTGCATCTTTTAAGTTACATACTTTTTCAAAATCTTCTACTGTATTTGGTACAAAAATTGTTACATTATAATTCAATTTATCATTACTTACTGAACCTGTACTTGCATATAATTTTTTATAAAGTTCTACATTTTCATTATTGCTTAAATATTCATCAATTTGACTTAATCCATCTGTATTTGCCAATGTAATAGATGTATCATACTTAAATACCTCTCCAAATTGTAAATTAGGAATATCTGCAACAGAATCTCTTATTCCAAAACCTGCAAGCATTAATCCTGTACATCCAGCAATTCCGATTACTGTTATTAAAGCTCTCTTTTTATATCTAAATATGTTTCTTATTGTTACTTTTTGTGAAAAATTTAATCTTTTCCAAATAAATGTAATCTTTTCCATCAAAATTCTTTTTCCTTTTTTTGGAGCTTTAGGTCTCATTAATACTGATGGCATTTCTTTTAATTCTTTATATGCTACTATAAGTGTAGCTCCTCCTATACAAATAAATGCAATTAATATTCCCATAAGTCCTATTGACAATCTATATGTCATATAAAAATGTGGCATTGTATATATCATTGAATATAATGTCCATACAATTTTAGGTAACAAATAAAAGCATACTGTCATTCCTAAAAATCCACCTATAATACATGCTAAAAATGAATATAATATGTATTTAGATATAATTTGTATATTGGTATATCCTAATGCTTTCAATGTTCCAATTTCTATTCTTTCTTCTTCAATCATTCTTGTCATTGAAGTTAAACTTATTAATATTGCAACTAAATAAAATATTACTGGAAATATTTTTGAAATATTTTTCATTGTTGTTATTGCATCAAAAATATTTGAATATCCTGTATTATCTATTCTATCTTGAATATACCATTTGGCTTTTTCTATTTTGGATACATCTGCTCTTGCATCATCTATTTTTTGCTGAGCATTAGCTAGCTTTTGTTCTGCTTCTGCTTTTTTATCATTGAATTCTTTTTCATTATCAGCTAACTCTTGTTTTCCTTCTTCAATCTTTTTACGTCCATTTGATATTTCTTTTCTACCATTTGCAATTTGCTTATTTACATTTTCTTTTTGTCTTGCTAATTCATCTTTTTGAACTTGAATTTGTTGTTTGGCTGCTGTTAATTCTGATGTTTCTATACCAATTTGTGAAATTGTTGCATTTACTTGATTTTCAGATTCTTTTATTTTTTGTTCAGCATTTTCAAATTGTTTAGCCGCATCTTTTTCTTTTTGATTTAATTCTTTTTCAGATTTATTTAGCTTATTTTCTGAATTATTTAATTCGCTTTTTGCTTCATTTATTTTATTTTCCGCATCATTTAGTTCTTGATCAACTTCTGCTTTTTTGTCATCATATTCTTTTTGTGCATCATCTATCTTTTTATTTGCTTCATCAACTAATGAGTTATATCTTGCATCTTGCCTACTTTCTTTTATACTTTCAATTTCATCAATTACGGGATTTACTAGTGCCAAATATTGTTCACTATTTGTTACACATTCTTTGGCTCTTTTTACTTTTATTGCAATTTCAGTATAATAGTCCAAATTTATTACATCATCTAAACAATAGATATATAATGATATATTTCCACTTCCAAGTGAAGATGTACCTCTTTCACTTGATATATATAATGGTGATTCCACAATTCCTACAATTTTTAACTCTTTTTGGGTAAAAATAGGATTATTGTCTTCATCCAAATCTTCATTTTCGATTTTTATTACTTTTCCTATATATTCTTCTGCATTTCCAAAATACACATATTTTTCATCTAGTAAACATTCGTCTGAACTTTCTGGTAATCTACCATTTATTACTTCTGGTCTATTAATGTTCTCATTATATTCTATAAGTTTGCAAATACTTTCTTTATCATTAAAATTTATAAACGTATCTTTTGATTGTAATCCATAAGCACTTTCAACACCATCAATTTGTTGTATTGCATTTACATCATCTTCTGTTAATCCTAATGTAGAAATAATATTTATATCATACATAGAATTATTATCAACATATTTATCTAAACTGTCTTGCATGTCTGGACTACATGCAACCAATCCAGCATAAAAACCAACTCCTAAAAATGCCATAACTAATATTGAAAGAAAACGTCTTTTGGTTTTACTTATCTCTTTAAAATTATTTTTTACTAATGACTTTTTCATTTTATAATACCTTTCTTTTTATGAACTTTACCATTCTATATCATCTATTGAAATTGGATTTTGATTTATTTCAATTTTTTCTGCTGTTCCATTTTTGAAATGTATTACTTTATCAGCCATTGGTGCTATTGCACCATTATGTGTAATTATTGCAACTGTCATTTTTTCTTTTCTTGACATTTCTTGTAATAATTTTAAAATACTTTTTCCAGTTTTATAATCTAATGCTCCCGTTGGTTCATCACATAATAACAATTTTGGATTTTTGGCAATTGCTCTTGCTATTGCTACTCTTTGTTGCTCTCCTCCAGATAATTGTGCTGGAAAATTGTCTTTTCTTTCTGCTAATCCTACTTTTTCTAGAATCTCATTTACATCTAGTGCATCTTTACATATTTGAGTAGCTAATTCTACATTTTCTTTTGCTGTCAAATTTTGTACCAAATTGTAAAACTGGAATACAAATCCAATATCATTTCTTCTATATTCAATCAATTGTTTATTATTTAATTTAGTAATTTCTTTACCATCCACTATTACTTTACCAGATGTAGCTTTATCCATTCCTCCTAAAATATTTAATGTTGTTGTTTTTCCAGCTCCTGATGGTCCTACAATTACAACCAACTCTCCTTTTTCTATTTCAAAATTTGTATTGTCTAATGCTTTTATTGTTATTTCTCCCATTTTGTATTCTTTTACAATATTTTCAAATTTTATATATGCCATAAAATATTTCTCCTTTATTAAATGATAAGTGTATTTTATCATAGTTTTGTGAATTTTTCATGTATTATTTTAATATAATAAAAAAAACAGATAGAAACTCCAATGTAGTTTCTATCTGTTTGGCTTAAAGCTTAAAGCTGTTTGGTAACAACTTCAATCTTGAGCACTTGTTCCCAGCCAGCATGCTGGAAGCAGTATTCAGCTTCCTCTTTGCCAGTTGCCGGGTTGACAATGGTCTTGCCAGTTGCCACACGATTGGCTTTAGCTCGGATAACAGGCTTGCTGTTGTTCCGAGGATTGGTCAGGTCTGCCAGAATAGCAGGAGGCAAAACAACTGCCAGAATGTCGCAGTCTGCACCTGCTTCCACGACATCACGCCAAGAACTAACAGTCATATCTGCGCCCTTCACCTCAATGTCGTTGCCGTAAATCCGCTTCAGATCTGCAACCTGCTCGGTAGACATAGTGTGGCGGCTAAGCCAAAGGATCTTCATCATCGTCTTTTCCTCCATATTCGTGGATGATTAATTCGTTCCACTTTTTACAGTGGATAAAGGACTTGTCCTTTACATAATTTATTATACTAGCATCCTTATACATTGTCAATATAATCTACAATTACAATTATTTATATATACTATAAGTTTTAATTATACTTACATTATCACATCTATATTAAAAATTTTTCCAGAACCATCTAATAAAATTTTATTTTCGCATTCTACACCATTCACTTCAACTTTTTTTACTCCTGTACATACTTTTGAAATGTTATTTACATTTATATTATAAATACTTTCTCCATATTTATATTTAATAAAGTATTTGTCCCATTTTTTAGAAATACATGGCTCTATTGTTAATACATTATGATAAATTTTTAATCCTAAAATATATTCTATACCTGCTGTATAATACCATCCACTCGATCCAGTATACCAAGTCCATCCTCCTCTACCAGCTAAATTTCTCGTACTATATATATCTGCAGGCATTACATAAGGTTCAACTTTATACTTATTGGCTGAATCTTTTGTTCTAGAATGTTCTATTGGATTTATTAATTTATATAATTCTACAGCTTTATCTCCTTCTCCTAACATTGCTTCTGCAATAACAGCCCATACAGCAGCATGTGTGTATTGTCCTCCATTTTCTCTTACGCCTGGAACATAAGCTTTTATATAACCTGGTTCTAATTTACTTTTGTCAAATGGTGGATCCAATAATTTAATTAATCCATTTTCTCTATCTACTAAATGATTTTCTAAACTTTCTATTGCCAATTTGCATTTATCTGCATCTCCAGCTCCAGAAATCACACTCCAACTTTGTGCAATACTATCAATTTTACATTCTTCATTTTTCATACTACCATATACATCACCAGTATCTGAAAAAGCTCTTTTGTACCATCTACCATCCCAAGCATTAGCATTTAAATTTTTCTTTAATTCATTTGCTGTTTCTATAAAATATTTTTTTGTTTCTTCATCATTTTTATATTCGCATACTTGAGAAAATTTTAT
>OLGZ01001358.1_pt1 | contig 14189 bp, 10 predicted proteins | sample 1605981 | NCBI WGS metagenome assembly OLGZ01 (sample SAMN03283291) | human gut metagenome | biome: human-associated habitat; material: feces | host: Homo sapiens | place: Peru | collected 2012 | reverse complement strand
TCCTTTGTTCGCTTCTGGAGTCGGTGTTGATGTCGACACCGATCTCTTACATCACGATGAGGAAGGAGCAAGGGTACAGGCCTGCGGAGAAGTTCTTTAAATTCAAATCGGATCCGGACAGGCCTCTGGCCGCGATTCTTTCTTTGAACACCATCGCCAACACCTTGGGCGCCGCGGCGGTGGGCCGACAGGCTACTATTCTGTTCGGAAGCACTTGGTTCGGAATCATCTCGGCTATGACAACGCTGCTTGTGCTGGTGTTCTCCGAGATTGTTCCTAAGACCATCGGAACATCATATTGGAAGAATCTTATGGGTTTTGTGACATCGGCCATCTCGTTTCTGTCTGTCCTGATGTGGCCGCTTGTGATAATGGTCCGGTTGATCACCAATCTGATGACCAAGGACGAGGCTACCGTCAGCAGGGAAGAAGTGACGGCGATGGCGAACATCGGGGCTGAGGAAGGCGTGATTGATTCCGACGAGAACAAGGTCATCCAGAACATCATGAAACTGGACAATGTCAAGGCCCGCGATGTGATGACCCCGAAAATCGTGGCGATGACGGCTCAGGAGAACATGTCTCTGAAGAATTTCTACAAAAACGATACTTATCTGCATTTCTCCAGAATCCCGGTCTATGGGGATTCTCCTGAATATATCACCGGCTATATTCTTCTGAGTGACGCACTTGAGGGACTGGCAGATGATGAGTTCGACAAGCGTCTTGTGGAACTGAAACGTCCGATCTCTTTCTTCACGGAGGAGGACTCCTGCGGTCACATCTGGGAGGAACTGCTCAAGAAGCACGAGCAGATCGGTCTCATCATTGATGAATATGGTTGTTTCCAGGGCATAATCACCCTTGAGGACATCATCGAGACGATCCTCGGTCTTGAGATCATCGACGAGAACGACCAGGCCACAGACATGCAGCAGTTCGCGCGAGAGCGTTGGGAGCGTCGTCAGAAGCGCTTCCGCACCATTGTCCTTCCTAAGGAGGATGACAAAAGCCAAGCTTGATAGTGTGCGGAACCGTCTCGCAATCGCGACGTTTTGAGGCTTGCCATATTGATCTTTTAGCTAAAGATGGTTATTTGTAATTGGATATATTTTAAAACTGATGAATATGAAAACTAGACTCTTGGGCATGATGGCCATTCTGGTCTCCATCTTTGCCATGACAGCCTGCCAGAAGGACAAGGCTGATGACACTTGGAAACAACTGCCTGTCGGGCAGATCTCTGTGGAAAGCGGAAAAGCCACAATCTCGGTCAATGATATCCCTTGTAACTATGGAAATGTTCAGTTGGTGGCGGACAGCGATGATGCAGCCACTCTTACATTGACAGGAGTCGTGCCAGGTTACAATGACGTGAAGGTGAGTGTGGATCTTCTTAAGAAGTCAGATGATTCTTTCGCGTTCAAGGGTACGACCATCGTGTCAACTCCGCCATCAATAGTTGCCACTCTGCGCGGTACGGATGAAAATCCTTGTTATGCTTTCAATGTTGATGGATCCATCACTCTTGACGGTGCGGTCAAAGTGACTGTCGCGACTCAGGTTCAAGGGGATTCGGCTCCATTGATCGGAAGCTGGAACATTGTCCGCAAGAGCAGGTACATTGAAGATAAGTGTATGGATCCAAATGATCTCTCTCCGATACAGTTCAAATGGAAAATATCTGATGGGTTAGGTGAAACGCTTTTATCTCGTGTTACCTATCTCAATCACTTCGGGAACTGTGTTCTGACAGAGGTGTTCGATCAGGTCACATTTGACGAGACAGGCAATATCATGGCCCGTTACTGGCCCGATTTGGGAGTAGATGATAGTCTGGCGGGAGCATTTTCCTTATTCTTCCCTCCATCAGATGGATACTACAATTACAAACCAAAAAATCATACTGATTGGCTGGAGTCACCTAAAGCCAACCTCGCATTCTGGTATGCTACAGGAAACTCACTCTTCGTTGTTCCTAATGTTGCCGCTATCATTGAAGCCGCGGACTCGGAGACCGTCAGATCGGATGCTTCCGGAATAGATCTCACCTCAATCAAGGAGATTCTGGCACAACTCAAGGAATTTGGAGTGGATGTAGACGCTCTTAATGCGGAACTTAAGAAGATTCTTCAGAGAGGAGTCGAGCTGAAATATTCACTGGATGGTGACAGTCTGAGAATCTACGTGGACAAGGCCCTTTGCGACCCGATCGTAAAAGCTCTTCTTCCGGCACTTCCTAAAATTGATGTCCTTCTTGAGCAGTTGGTTCAGGCGGAAAATGAAACCGCCCGGAAAATAAAGGGGGTTATGGGATTCCTTGGTCTTGAGAAGCCTTCTGATCTGGTGACTCTTTGGAATGCCACAACCGAGTTCGAGATCGCCCTCAACTTCACGAAGGCATAAGCGACAATCACAAGTCTGCTTTTGGCAAGCATCGTGATTGGTAATAAGCTTAATATCAGAGAGATAATAAACCGTCTTTGGTTCATCCAAACCAAAGATGGTTTATTATCTGCTTGGCAGTCAGCTGGTTATCGTCCACTGACTTCTTCGAACGAGATCGCGAATCCACCACCTTCGACTGCTTTCTGTTTGAGGATTGTCTTGCTCTGGCATTTCTTTGTGCGGATGCTATATAGGCCTGTTCATTTTGAGAAGATTATTTAAGTCTGATGTTGACTTTAACAGCATTTATCGCTAACGCCCAACCTTCTGCCATCGCCCCACGCGATTATCAGCAGATGCTGAAGAAGGGAATCGATGTCGATTGGTGGGGGAGAAGTGAGAAAAATAAAAGGTGCGTCCCCGCTTTGGGGCGGAAACGCACCCGGTGTTAACAAATGCAGCCTGGCATCAGGCCACGACTGCTAAGTTACGACTTTTTTTTGCTATTGTGCAGACCTGATCAATACGCCGTGAGCAGGAATGCCATATATAACGGCAGGGTAAGCGTCTCGCCATCGCGTCCGACATTGTACCTGCCCAGCTTGATGGCGCTGTTCACGTGATAGACGTTTTTATTCTTCAAGATGGTTTTTGTGCTCTTGATGTTGCCCGTGGTGGACTTGACCTCGACGAGGGTAATCTGTCCCTTGTAGCGCATCAGGAAATCGACCTCCAACCCGGACTCCTTGTGATAGTAGTACAGGTCCCGGCCCATCTTGGAGAAAACGTCTGCGATGATGTTCTCAAAGATGGAACCCTTGTAACCGAGAAGGTTTCCCTGCAGGACATCAGACTGTGTGCCTTGCTCTAGCATGGAGAGGAACAGGCCGGAGTCCCGCATATAAACCTTGAAGACATCGTCTTCCGCATTGCCGTCCAGTGGCAGCTCAGTCTGAGTGAGATTGTAGCATCTGGATATGATGCCGGCGTCCTCTATCCACTGAAGGCTCCCCAGATACTCCGATGAGCGGGCTCCCTTGCGGATAGTCGCATACTGGAACTTCTTGTTCTCCTTGGCCAGCTGGCGGGGGATGGATTCGAAGCATTCGCGGATCTTGGGTTTGTCCGCATCGTCGGCATACTTAACCATATCGTCCTTGTACTCGTCCACAATGTTGCGCTGGACCTGCAGGACTTGGCCGATGTCGTGGTTCTGCAGGAAGGTACCCACAGCCTCAGGCATACCGCCAACGACGATGTACTGCAGGAAGAGGTCATTCATCCGGTTGTGGATGGCCTCGGGGACGGGGACTTCCTTCTTCAGGCACTCGTGGAGAAAGTCGATGATCTCCGGCGTGATGCCGTTTGCCCACAGGAATTCCTCAAAGTCCAGCGGGTTCATGTCCACGATGGTCTCGTAACCCACCGGGACTGACGTGTCCTTCTTCTGGTCTTTCTTCTTTTTCTTGGTTCCGTAGCCGCTGACACCTAGCAAGGAGCCGGTGCAGATGACATCGTACCGACCGTCAGTCTTGAAGAACTTCAAGGCGGTGCGCGCCTCCGGGCACTCCTGCAGTTCGTCAAGGATAAGGCAGGTCTCTCCGGGAACAAACGTGGCACCCGGAATCATGGCGGTGAGATACATCACAATGTCATCCACTTTCTTGGAGCCACGGAAAGCGGCCTTGGCTTCCTCCATCTCATAGAAGTCAATATAGACGTTGTGCGCATAGTTCTCCTCGGCAAAACGCAGCACGGAGAAAGTCTTCCCACATTGACGGACACCTTTGATGACGAGGGGCTTCCTTGAAGGGTTCTTTTTCCAGTCTTGAAGGACGGTTTCAATCTTACGTTTGAGCATGTTACACTTTTTCAAGCGACTTTTCGCTGCAAAGCTACATTTTTCCAAGCGACTTTCCAAACGTATTCAACACTTTTCAGCTTATTTCATTATTTAACCTCTGTGTAGGACTAAGTTGTGCTGATAGTTTTATTGGTGAACATCTTTTCACAGTGTAGATGTCGATTAAATTGTTCAGCAGCAGGGGAGTGTTGGAATGGCGGATAACATGATATGTGATAGTTCTGCATCTTATAGTGATTAGTAACGGGTGGATAGTCGAAGCTGTTACAATAATAACCTCATTGAAATTTTTCCAACAACAGTGGTGTTGATAACAAAAATAAGCAATTTTGTCGGATAAGAGGTGCTTTTTAGGGTAATTTTGTCGATTAAGAAGATTGTTTGTCTAGTTTACTTGTCAGATTGACAACCAGCAAGGGGCCAGTGACTATTACATCAAATGACCGTCTTTATCACAAAGTAATAATTTACAATGGACTTATTATCTATCTGTTACGCCAGAAACGCAGTAATGTGATGACAACGATCATTTCCGTTAATACTCCATAATTATCTTAATGTGTCAGAAGTGATTGTCTTCAATGTCGGTAAAATTTGCTAAATTTGTAAATTGGCAAGATTGATGATAGGAAATGAACAGCTTTACGGAAAACACTCGCGTGCAAGTGCCGGCGGCATTGCACTTATGTCGTCTGGGATATACCTATCTCGATGACATTTCAGATTATAATCCTGACACAAACATTCTGACCGGCATATTTCTTCGCTCACTCAGGCGATTGAATCCCGAATTGGATGAGACTGGAAGCCATCAGATGCTTGACAAGATAGTCGGAATGCTTCGGAATGATGATCTGGGCAAAGAGTTCTATACCATACTCTCTGCCAACAGTGGTCTTAAACTTGTCGATTTCGAGAATGCTGACAATAACGAGTGGCACGTTACCACGGAATTTACCTGTGAGAATCCTGACACTGGTGACAGTTTCCGTCCAGACATAACTTGTTTTGTAAATGGGCTTCCGCTTGCCTTCATTGAAGTCAAGAAACCTAATAATCACGACGGGATTCTCGCTGAAAGAGACAGAATCAACAGGAGAATGTCCAACAGGGCATTCAGACGCTTTATCAACATCACGCAGTTGATGATTTTCTCCAATAATCAAGAATATGATAACGACAACCGTGTTCCGATTCAAGGGGCTTTTTATTGCTGCATCTCAGAGAATAAGGCGTTCTTCAATGTCTTTCGCGAGGCAGACAAAAACTTTGTCTCTTCTTATCCTTATGAAGAGGTCTCAGAGGAACTTGAGAAAAGGGTCCTCAAGCATCGCAACTGCGTAGTTATTAAAAATCTTCCTGACTATCAGACTAATAAAGAACCATCTACTCCTACCAACAGAATTCTGACATCGATGTTGAGCAAGGAGCGTTTCCTGTTTCTCCTCCGATATGGTTTTGCCTACGTGAATAAGACGACGGAAGAAGACGACGGCAGCAAGAAGGTTTCTTTGGAAAAGCACGTGATGCGTTATCAGCAACTGTTCGCATCTTTGGCCATCAGGAGAAAATTAGCCGCTGGAGTCAAAAGCGGTATCATCTGGCATACTCAAGGGAGTGGTAAGACCGCACTCGCATACTATTCCGTGCGAAGCCTTACGGATTTTTATGCTCAGAGGCAGACTGCCGTGAAATTCTATTTCATCGTTGATCGCATCGCTCTTATGGAACAGGCAAGCGATGAGTTTGCAGCGAGAGGACTGATTGTAAGAACTGCGAACAGCAGGAATGAACTGATGAAAGATTTCAGAAGTATCGACCCTGTGGAGAACAGCGTGGGCAAGCCTGAGATAATGGTCGTCAACATACAGAAATTCAAGGAAGACTCTGAGAAGATCCAGTTGGACAACAGTTACAGCACATCTCTTCAAAGGGTGTTCTTTATAGACGAAGCGCATAGGGGCTACAATCCTGAGGGGAGTTTCCTTGCAAACCTGCTTGAAGCTGATAAGGATGCCGTAAAGATAGCTCTAACAGGAACGCCTCTTCTTAAGGAAGAAAGAGAGTCTTGGCGCGTCTTCGGTGACTATATCGACACATATTATTACGACAAATCAATCTCTGACGGATATACTTTGAAGTTGATGCGCGAGCCTATAGAAACGGTCTATAAGGAAAAGATTAAAAGCATATTGGACAAGTTGGCCGGAGGTGTTGAAATCAAGAAGAGCGACATTGACAAGAACAAGATTCTTGAGCACGAAAGCTATCTGAATGCTCTTCTTGACTACATAATCACCGACTTCCGCCGTTTTCGAGAGGAACAGGATGATGAAAGTATCGGTGCGATGATAGTTTGCAGGACAAATCCACAGGCAAGAGAAATGTATCGTCTGTGGCAGGAGAGATTCTCACGGTCTCTGTATGTCGAGAAGAAGCAGGAAGAAAAACTGATGATGCTCGAAGATCCGATGATTTCATATGGTTCTCCCAAGAAGCCTCTCAAGGCTTCTCTTATATTGCATGATGAAGGCGACAAACTTGAGAGAAAGGCCTATATCGAAGGGTTCAAGAAGCAGATGTCAGTAGATGTGCTGATTGTCAACCAGATGCTTCTTACAGGTTTCGATGCGCCGAGGCTCAAAAAGCTCTATCTCGGCAGGAGCCTTGACGGACACGACTTGTTGCAGGCGCTTACAAGGGTCAATCGTCCATACAAGGACTTCAAATATGGCTACGTGGTTGATTTTGTCGATATAAAGGAAAATTTTGAGACAACCAACGACCGTTATCTAAGGGAGTTGAACCGCACTGTGGATACGGCGGATGTCCCAGTCGATGCACCAGTAGGTAATGTGATTATCGAGGACAAAGAGGCTGTTATCTCCAAGATGAAGGAGATAAAGAATATCCTTTTCAACTTCACATGTGAGAACCCGGAGGATTTTCGCAAGGAGCTTGACGAAATCAGTAGCAAGGATGCTCTCTATGCACTCCGTTCCACTCTTAATGAAGCGAAGGCTATAATCAATCAGGTCAGGGCATTCGGTGACGAGGAGCTTAAGTCAAAGGTTGAAAAACTGGCGGTGGTCGGCATTCCAACTCTGATTTCGGAGGTAAGTCACCGTATCGAACGCATCAATCTGATGGAAAACACTGAGCATATGGCTGATGTTTCTGGTATTATCAACATAGCTCTCTCCGAACTTGATTTTGAGTTCAAAAAAGGTGTCCCGGAGGAAATGAGAATAGTCGTGAATGACATCCGTGAGCGTTGCGACAAGGTGCAGGCTGAATTTGAGGCTAATTTTGACAAGGGAGAGGATAAGAATGTGATTCTTGCCGACCAGTTCCGCGAATACTTCCGCAAGAAGGGTTTTGTGCCACAAAACACGGCGGAGGCGAAAGAAAGCATCGATTATATGGATACTGTAATGGCAAAAATCCGTGAAATCAACAGACGCAACAATCTTCTGAAGAAGAAGTATAGGGGAGACGAGCGTTTTGTGCGCATCCACAAGAGAATTGAAGAAGAGAATGCGAAGAGGGAGAAGCCTATAATCTCTTCCGGAGAATACGAAATCGCAGAGAATTTGTCACAAATGAAGTCGCAGATAGACAATATGATATACCTTAATTCCCATATTGTCGACAATGAGGATGCCTTCAAAAGGGATGTGCTCGCTATTATCGGCTCCAAGTTGGTTGATATGGGCATACCGGCCACGCTTTCTGACCGCAAATTCATCAACAATCTTATTACAGCAGAATATTTTCAACAGAGAAACTATCTATAAATGAGCGATATAAACATTACAGAGTCAACGGTAGCCTTGATTGATTCACTCAAGAGTACAACGGCAGAGTTCGGTCTTGCGGGAACAGGAAGTGAATATAAAATTGTCATAGAAATCTTCCTTTATAAATTTTTCAATGACAAGTTCGGTTATGAAGCCAAGAAGGACAAGGTCTATGGAGAGCGGTTGAGGCGAGCGGAAAAATGGGATGCCGAATATGACACATTTACAGACGAGGAGGTGGAAGACCTGTTCAGCTATCTTCCATCTTCGGTGCCAAGACTGAAGCCTGAGCATACTCTTGCCCATCTTTACAATGCAACAGGCAAGGGCGATTTCTCAACTCTTCTTGATGCGACGCTTATTGACATCGCAAAGATTAATTCTGACACGTTCTCTGTATCCACGTCTGGAAAGAGCCGTGTGAACATTTTTTCGGCTGTTACATCCTATGTGACTGACACGCAGAAACGAGACGAGTTCGCAAAGTCGCTGATGCGCAAAGTGGCTTCGTTCAATTTCGAAGATGTCTTTACCGAAAAATATGACTTCTTCTCAAGAGTGTTCGAGCACCTTCTCAAGGGCTTCAACAATGCGGGAGGCGGAAAATACGCTGAGTATTATACTCCGAGAGCTATCGCTCAAGTAATGGCAAGGCTTCTTGTAGGGGACAACGCTGAACTGCGAGGTGTGACCTGCTACGATCCGTCAGCTGGAACGGGAACATTGCTTATGGCTCTTGCACACCAGATCGGAGAAGATCGCTGTACAATCTACAGCCAGGATATTTCCGAAAAATCCAGTGAGATGCTCCGACTCAATTTGATTCTTAACAACTTCGCGGCTTCGCTCCCAAACGTAGTGCAGGGAAATACACTTCTTGAACCGTCGCACAGGAATCCTGACGGCACGTTGAAGAAGTTCGATTTTATCGTGTCTAATCCTCCGTTCAAACTTGACTTCCCGGAATATAGGGATACCTTGGCCTCTGACGGAGTCAGGTTCTGGGCCGGAGTTCCTAATGCTGTAGCCAAGATAGATCCGGCAAAGCCGAAGATGTCCATCTATACCTGTTTCATCCAGCATGTTATCAATTCTCTGAAATCGACGGGTAAAGGAGCGATTGTCATTCCCACTGGATTTATTACTTCCAAGAGCGGGGTGGAGAAAAGGATTCTGGAGAAGATTGTGAATGAAAGGATTGTCTATGGTTGCGTGTCGATGCCGTCTAATGTCTTCGCCACCACGGGAACTAATGTCTCGGTACTCTTTTTCGATAAAAGTGCAAGCTCAGACAAGGTCATCCTTATCGATGCGAGCAAGCTGGGTGAGGAGTACAAGGAAGGCAATAATCAGAAACGACGCTTGAGGGATTTCGAGGTGGACAAGATTGTGGAAGTATTTCAGAACAAGGAGAGCGTCGATGATTTCTCCGTTGCAGTGACCTATGACGAGATTAAGGAGAAAGGTTATTCCCTTTCCGCCGGGCAGTACTTCGATATCAAGATTGATTATGTGGATATTACCGCAGAGGAATTCAACAAGAGGATGGCCGGTTACAAAGCTGAGCTTACAGCGCAGTTTGAAGAAAGTCACCGGCTGGAAGCGGAGATAATGAAACAGCTGGATAGTCTTAAATTCAATGAATGAGAAAAAAGAGAGTCGCCAATCTTACGAGCGGCGACTCTCTAACGGGCGAGATGAAGCTAATACTCACCTACTTTTTGCGGTAGTGGGCCATTACATAAACTTTCTTGCCTCTGATCACCCTAAAGTGGCCGCGGACAAGTACTTGTTTATGAAAAGCTTCCTTGTGATCATCATCAAGGCGCTTTTCCAAGCTGATAGTAATTTGGATTTTCATTTAACAAAATGTTTGATAGCAAGATTGGAAGCTGAAAGCGGCTTAGTGAAAGATTACTTCGCCCGTTATACTAAAAAAACAGGGCAGAATATTAAATTCAAACCCTGTTATTCTATCAGCTTGGAGCTTGCCTCTCCTTGCTTTGAAAATCCAATGACAAAGGTAAAAAGAATTATTTGATTTGCAAAATATTAAGAAATGGGATTACAGTTGTGTCAATTGTGCGAAATTGCATATTTTGTGACAGATAAAATTCCACTGGAGAATGTACTGCTCACTGATTATGTTACAACAGACTCTTTACTTCCGAATAAAGAAGGACGATGTGTCGCGCAAAATCTTCCTCCGCAGAAGTGTGCTCTTACTCACTATAAGTGTGGCGATGTTTTAGTCGCTAATATTCGTCCATATCTTAAGAAAATTTGGTTCGCCGATAGGGAAGGTGGAGCTTCTGCTGATGTCCTTGTCTTTCGGGCGAAATCTGGTCATTCTCAAGAATTTCTATACGCATTGTTACTTCAAGACACTTTTTACGACTATGTTATGAAAGGGAAAAAGGGTAGCAAGATGCCTCGTGGAGATAGGGATCAGATAATGCGATACTCCATTCCGAAACTCTCTTTAGCAGAGGAGGCGTGTATCGGCAATATGATACTATCATTTTGCACTAAGGTAAACGTCAATCGTCTGATAAATGATAATTTAGAGGCGATGGCAAAGCAGCTCTACGATTATTGGTTTGTGCAGTTTGACTTCCCGAATGAAGAAGGCAAGCCGTACAAGTCGAGTGGCGGAGCTATGGTGTGGAATGAGAAATTGAAGCGTGAGATACCTGTGGGATGGTCTGTTAAGAACTTAGGGCAGATCGCAACTTCATATCAACAAGGACTTATTCGTTCAAATAACCAATTATCAACTGATAGTAAGTACGGTTATTTAAAAATGGGCGATTTAGATGGTAAGGGACAATATACTTTACAAGGTTTAACTCGGACCAATGCTACGAATGAAGAAGTGGATTTATACTCTTTGCACAAAGGGGATTTCCTAATTAATGTACGTAATAGCAAGGAAATTGTCGGTAAAACTTGTCTAATTGGTTATGTGGAAAGAAATACCCTTTATAACCATATGTTGGTAAGATTGGACTTTAAAGATGTAAGCACATTCTATATGAACCTGCTTTTCAATTCTGAGTTTATGTATAAAGCACTTGATGGATTGAAGCAAGGTACAACAACTGTAATAGCCTTATATCAAAGTGATTTATATAGATTACCGATATTAATACCAGCACCTTGCGTTATGGAACGGTTTTTAAAAATAACAGACTCCATACTTGATCAGAAAGAAATTATATCTCATGAAATAGCAGAACTCACTAAGCAGCGAAACGAACTTTTGCCCCTTTTAATGAACGGTCAAGCCACGGTAAATTATCATTTATAGCACGATTGAGGCAGATTTTATTTTCTATATTAGCAGATAGATGTGAAAGCCCCGTAAAATCATGTGGCGCATAAATTTCAAAGTCCCTAAGATAACCAAGTGTTATATTGTTAATGCTTGTACCTTTGGCTTGTGCTTTTATGTATCGCTTAAAATAATCGCTACTTAAAGCACTTGAAATGAGCATAGTGTATTTATCGGCTTTAGGACGTATTATTCTAAGGAATGCACCGATTTGTACATCTTCGGTATATTGGAAGCATGTAGCAGCTTTCCCTAAAACATCCACGCTTCCAGTCGATGCGACTAAAATGGTGTCACCAACATATATTTGGGAGATGTTGTTTTTGTAGGAAATAGGTAGAAATACATCATCTGTTTTTAATTCTATATGCTGGTTTTGAATATTTCCTCCCCTTAAGATGCGGATGCCACCAGTACATATATCTTTAGGAGAATATGAAACTCCACCTATTATCTCCGCAATGTCCCCCAATCTATATTTCTTCAGTTCCATACTTTATTCTCCATCTTTAAGCATTTTCCTGACTTCCTTATCAAAGTCAGAATCAATCTGTTGCGTAGGATCAAACAACGCATATTCTTCTTCCGCTTTTTTCTTTGCTTGTGCCGCAGAAATTTTGCCCTTGTCGGGAAGAATCTGGTAGCGGCGGAATGTCAGGAACTCATTGATGCTGGCAGCGAACTGCTCCATATTGAATGTATTCTCGCGCTCGATGAGGTCTTCAATATAGTCGAAATAGCCTGCCATAGTGCGCTCCAATTGTCGGATTTCCTTTTCTTGAAGGTAATTCTTTGCAATGCTTACATCTGATTTTAAGACTCGTCCGTCCGGAGAGTTCTTCCAAGTTGTCAGTCCCATATGCTCTTTCGTGTGGTCGGCTTTGGTATAGATAATTTCTGCCGCCGTCTGACCAGTTATAGCGTAGTGGAAGCGGTTTTGGACCATTGCGTAAAAATCTCGTGTTGTCTTTGCGCTGCGGTCATAGTCAATGCTACATTCAGCGTATATGTCTGTTATCTGCTGCCAGATACGGCGTTCGCTTGCGCGGATGGAGCGCACCCTTTCGAGCAATTCACGAAAGTAGTCTTTCCCGAACATTGCGATGCCTTGCTTCAGGCGCTCATCATCCATTGCAAAGCCTTTGCGAATATATTCGTTGAGGATTTTTGTTGCCCATTGACGGAAACGAGTGGCTTTAAGAGAAGAAACACGGTAACCAACGGCTATGATAGCATCCAGATTGTAAAAATCGATAAACTCGTTGACTTCTCCTCGTTTGCCTCTGTTTATGACTGTTTCCATTTTGGAAATAGTCATTTCAGGTGAAAGTTCCCCCTCTTCAAATATGTTCTTCAGATGTTTGCTGACAGCAGGAACACCCACCCCAAACAGCTGTGCCATAGCTTTTTGGGTGCACCATATTGTTTCATCTTTTATGACCACCTGCACTTTGCCACTGTCTTCCGGCATATTATACAGGAGGAATTGTACTTCTCGATCCATATCAACTACTTCTGCTTGAAACCATACGTATGGCCTCATTACAAAGTTAGTGAATTTTATGGACTTGACAGTTATCCGATGTACTTCCGATGGGACATTTTTACATTGACCTGATTCACTTTAGCATAGTGTAGGGTAGTGTCGATTTTGACATGACCGAGAATGCATTGGACTTGTTCTATCGGCATTCCTTTATCTATTGCCATAGTGGCGAGAGTACGACGGAATTTGTGCGGATGAATTTTGTTAAGTCCAATACTATTGCCTATTGTCCGGAGACGGACTTCAACGCCGCTGATTGTCAGTCTGTTATTCGGATTGGACAGCGAGACGAAAAGAGCAGGGTTTGTATCTGTCCGGCTGTCAAGATATTGCTGCAGGTGAATCTTTGTTCTGGCATTGAAATAGACTTCGCGCTCCTTGTTGCCTTTTCCGAAGACTATACATTGACGTTCGTGGAAATTCAGATCGTTGCGGTTCATTCTGACGAGTTCTCCGACTCGCATTCCAGTGGAGGCGAGCAGGTCTATGAGGGCAAGGTCCCGAATTTCTGTGCAGTTGTCGCGGAGTTGTTCGAGTTGCTCGTCAGTTATTATCTCTTTCACCAAAGTGTCGGTGCGCACTTTGTGGATTCTGCGTACCGGGCTTTTGAGTATGAGGTCTTCATCTTCGAGCCAGGAGAAGAAGCTGGAAAAGATTCGCCGGATGTTGTCAACGGTGACTTTGCTGAGGTGGCGTTCTTCTTGATATTCAGCAAGATAAGTACGTATGTCGTTAGTTGACATTTCGGCAACTGGTTTCTTTATCGTGCTGAACATCTTTATTATCGTGTTCTCATAGTATTTAAGTGTTTTAGCTGAACCTCCTTCTATTTTCTTAGCTGAGATGAAAGAGGAAAGAAGTTCAGAATTTGCTTTTCGAGTGGATTCTTCAGATGTGACAGAAGTGATTATGTCCAGACCATTTAGATTATTGATTAATAACTCTTTAAGGTTTTCGCACTGAATCGTATCAAAGCATGTTTTAGCTTGTTCCAATATGGATTTCATGAATCTTTCTTTCATCTTTTTTGAGACAATTATAGTGATTTTTTCGGTTAGAGAGATAAATGATAATTTACGTGCAAGCCGAGCGCAGAACCAAACGCAGTTTGAACTATGCCGAGGCGCAGCCGTAAATGCGGACGTTAGTCCGAATTTATCGATGCTTGACCATTACTAGTGATGCGTTAATTTAATGCGCTGTTTATATAACTTATTAATATTTAATGTTTTACTGATGTTTTGGCTTATTCACGAT
>OLGZ01001352.1_pt1 | contig 14243 bp, 10 predicted proteins | sample 1605981 | NCBI WGS metagenome assembly OLGZ01 (sample SAMN03283291) | human gut metagenome | biome: human-associated habitat; material: feces | host: Homo sapiens | place: Peru | collected 2012 | reverse complement strand
ACTGTAGATCAACTTCTTATCCGGGATTCCCGGTGTGATGATCCGCACATCAATCCCGCTTTTTGCCGCAAGTGTCAGCGCAGTTACCATCTCATTGTCGATAATCAGATACGGCGTTGTAATATACACATAATGCTTTGCCTTGTTGATCATATTCAGGTAGATATTTTCACCGACGATTTCATTGTCCACAGGTGTGTCTCCATATGGCTGTATGTAGCCATCCGAGAAAAATGCAATCTCCTGATGCTTCTCCGGCGAATACGAAGAATAATCATCCTTCTCTCCGGTTAACATCAACCATGTCTGAAGGAACATCAGCGTCAGGTTCCATACCGCTTCGCCCTTCAGCATGATACCGGTGTCCTTCCAATGTCCGAACCGTGATTTCTTGTTGATATATTCGTCCGCGAGATTGATTCCCCCGGTAAATCCCACATATCCGTCAATAACCGTAATCTTCCGGTGGTCGCGGTTGTTCTGCCGCAGATTAAAGAACGGTCCGATCGGGTTGAATGCGGCAACCTTGATTCCCTTCTCCCTCATATCCTTGATGAAACGGGACGGAATCCACATCGAGCAGCCAAAATCATCGTAGATCAGACGTACATCCACGCCTTCCTTCGCCTTTCGTTCCATGATTTCCAAGATCGTATCCCACATCTCGCCCTGCTTGATAATGAAATATTCCATGAATATGAAATGCTTTGCATTGTTTAATTCTTCCACCAGCTTCGCGAAATTATCCTCGCCGAGCGGGAAATACTTCACAACTGTATTCTTGTAGACCGGATAGCCTGCCGTCTTCGAGATATACGTCGATTGCACACTCGCACTCTGGCTGAGCTTCCGGATCTCCCGCTGCCGGCTCTTATCACTTGGCATATACTGAAATGTATCGAGATGATTCTTCTGCGCATCCCGGATAAACTTCATACGCGTCCGGTTGCCTGCGATTGCAATATATAGCACGCCACCTAAGATCGGCGTAACTGCCATAAGCAGAATCCACGTCAGCTTATACGCAGGATTCTCCTGTTTATTGACGATATACAGAACGACCGATGCCGAAAGCAGCAACGCAAGCGTCTTCCAGTAGATCATATAGGTCTTGGCAATTCCATACAGGAATACCCAGAAAAAAATCTGCAGAATCAACGTAAATACAACAATGGCAATCTTCGTGATATAAACAGACTTCGCTTTATTCTGATGCCCATACCGCAGCTTTTCATGTTCCTTATCATCTTGATGTTTTGCTTTCACATCCAACGATTCCTGCAATCTTCCCAGTCCTTTCTTATCTCTTTCTGCAAACCGTATCTATCAGGCTCTTACATCCATCATTCCCTGCTCCAGCGTCCCGACGCGCCGCAAGGCAGAATCAATCCACTTTCCTTCACCGGAAGTCCAATCTCCTGTGATTCCACGCATCCGCCGAACTTCGTGCAGACCTCTGTAGAGATCATATACGTGAGCACCGCCGGTGCCAGTCCGGTTGTATATGAATTCACTAAAAAGAATAACGGATCATCCGACAAAAGTTGACTTGCCAGTGCGATAAATGGATGGATTTTCTCCTCCAGCTTCCAGATCTCACCCTTTGGTCCTCTGCCATAAGATGGCGGGTCCATGATGATGCCGTCATAATGATTGCCACGGCGGATTTCCCGCTCCACGAACTTCACGCAGTCATCCACAAGCCAGCGGATTGGTGCATCGCCAAGGCCGGAGGATACCGCATTTTCCTTGCCCCAGGTTATCATTCCCTTCGATGCATCCACATGTGTAACCTTCGCACCGGCCTTCGCCGCCGCAAGCGTCGCACCTCCGGTATATCCAAAGAGATTCAGCACTTTAATCTCCCTGCCGGCATTCCGGATCTTCTCAGAGAACCAGTCCCAGTTTGTTGCCTGTTCCGGAAAAAGTCCGGTATGCTTGAAGGTAAATGGTTTCAGATGAAATGTCAGATCCTTATAATGGATGCTCCATTGTTCCGGCAAATCAAAGAATTCCCACTCACCGCCGCCTTTGTTGCTTCTATGATAATGTCCATTCAACTTTTTCCATGCCGGATTCTTACGCGGTGTATCCCACAATACCTGCGGATCTGGACGCAGCAGCACGTATTTTCCCCATCGTTCCAGTTTCTCTCCCTTGGAGCAATCTATAATTTCATAGTCCTTCCACTGATTGGCTACCCACATATACTTTTTATCCCTTTCGTCTATTTTTTTATACAGATAACAGTATTTTTTTATACTTGCAATACTAACACACTCTTCATAGATTATGCAAGAAATAAAAGCTTCATCCACTTCAAGATGTATTCAAAAAAAATACAGTTTGCACGATTTGTAGTTCATGCAAACTGTATAAAATATTACCAATCACGTTTCTCGATCGGAATGTATTCCTTATGATGGCCAACGAATTTGTACGCTGGACGGATAATCTTGCCCTTATTTACCAACTCCTCGATCCGGTGTGCAGACCAGCCGGAGATACGGGAGATTGCAAAGATCGGTGTAAAGATCTCGATTGGCAGCTTCAACATTGTATACACAAATCCACTGTAGAAATCGACATTCGCGCAAACCGTTTTGAATGTACGGCGATGCTCACTGATCAGCTTCGCTGCGATACGCTCGACTCTGTCATACAGTGCAAACTCATCCTGCAAGCCTTTCTCCTCGGAAAGCTTCTTCGCATACTTCTTCAGGATTACCGCTCTTGGATCGGACTCACTATAAACCGCATGTCCCATACCATAGATCAGTCCCGAATGGTCGAAGCCCTTCTTGTCAAGCAATCCCTGCAGATACTCAGAAATCTCATCCTCGTTCTCCCAATCCTTAACATGCATCTTCATATCATCGAACATCTGCTGTACCTTGATGTTCGCGCCACCATGCTTCGGTCCCTTCAGAGAACCAAGGGAAGCAGCGACTGTCGAATACGTATCCGTTCCTGTCGATGTCAATACATGTGTCGTAAAGGTTGAGTTGTTACCACCACCATGCTCCGCATGGATAACCAGACAGACATCCAGAACCTTTGCTTCCAGTGCGGTGTATTTACCATCGGTACGAAGCAGACGCAGGATGTTCTCTGCGGTCGAAAGCTCCTTCTTCGGTCTGTGGATAACTAAGCTCTTATCGAGATAATAGTGTCTGTATGCCTGATAACCGTACGCCGCCATAACCGGAAACTGTGCGATCAGCTGCAGACACTGCATCAGTACATTTTTGATATCCAGATTGTTCGGATCTGGATCGTAAGTATATAAGGTCAGAACACACTTCTGCAGGACATTCATCATGTCACGGCTCGGTGCCTTCATGATAACGTCACGGTTGAAGCTCTCTGGCAGCTGGCGAAGCTCACCAAGCACCTCCTTGAAACAGTCAAGCTGTTCCTGACTTGGCAGATCACCAAACAAAAGCAGATATGTCGTCTCTTCAAAACCATACTGGCTGTTGCGGAAGCCCTGTACGAGCTGCTGTACTTCATATCCTTGGAAATAAAGCTCTCCAGGAATTGGCACACGGTGTCCATCCACAACGCTAAATCCCATAACGTCGGACACTTCTGTAAGTCCGGTCAGTACGCCTCGTCCGTTGGAGTCTCGAAGTCCCCGCTTTACGTTGTACTCTTCGTAGAGATTTAAGTCAATCTTTCCGGAGTCATTACAAAAACGTACATATTCATCTAGTATCTGGTCAAATTTCAAATCTGACATAACCTCAACTCCTATCTTATTCGATCTCTTTGCTCATAGTAAAAGTGTAGTCTGTTATCTTTCCTGTATCCGGATCCGCATAAGCACTTATGCTGATATAATGATCGCCCTCATAGTAATATACATAGTAGGAAATGAAATATGTATATTCGTCCTTAGAGAAATCATCGCCCAGATCGCCATACACCGACTCAATCTTACTTCCATCATCGCCCATCGAAATACCGCCTGGGAACGTGATGTTACCTGTATAATAATCCGCTTCTACTCCGATTTCAGAGATATATCCATACTTTGGCAGAATGGCATTGCCGGTAAAGTTCTCCAGCTTGATGCTGAGCTTCTCACCGTTTTTCTCCATGTAAGTGCTCTCGTAGCTCTTACCGCCGATATAGGCGGAAACGGAAGTATCCAGTGTCCATCCATCTTTCTCCAGTTCCGTAAACGGAACCGGAAGTACATAATTTTTGTCTCCAATTGTAATGATACCATCAAATCGGTCAGCACTTGCACCACCCGGTGCCACATACTGATCGTTGATCGCCGGTGCATCCATACTCAGATCTGCAACCGAAGTTGCGCCCTCTGGCATTTTGGAATTGATCAACCGGATCGAGATCAGATTTTTCTCCGGTGTCACATCAAAATCCATACCATCTTTCTCGTCATCTCCTGCATAATCAATGGATACATAAGTTCCGCTTCCATCAGAATACTCATTTTCACTCCGGTATTCCGGTGCGCCATATGCAGTCTTGATATCACTCTCTGTCGATTCAAACAGCTTGATTCCATTTGCTAACTCGATTGTAAAGTCATCTTTATATTTTCCGGATTTGGAGCTAAATGAGAATCCAACAACATAACAGTCATTGATCTCCGCCTCATTGACACCCGGATTAGCTACGATCACCGTCAGCTGTGCACGATCCGTATAACTTGTAATATAATCCCAGTCACCCGATGCCACCTTCACGGTCGCGCTGTCTGTCTGCCAGCCCTTTGATTTCCACTCTGAATATGGAAGTGGGAACTGGTAGATCGTACCATCGATGTTCGCAGTATAATCTCTCCATGAATCAGACAGTTCCGTCGGCCATACATAGTCGCCTACACCACTTACATCTGTCTCCGTCGTCGCTTCCGTTGTGTTCTCTGTCGTCGCATCTGTCGCACTGGCTGCTTCTGTTGTCTCAGCCGGCTGTTCTGTCGTCGTTGCATCGTTATCTTTTTTCTTTCCTCCGCCTAGGATCAGAACCAACCCTACAATCAGTGCCACAACTGCTGCCGCAATCCCTGCGATCAACCCAATCTTCTTTTTATTTTTTCCAGATGCGGTATCGTTCTGTCCCGGTGCCAGATGCATCGACTGCATCGATGCAGACATCGAACTATTTCCGTTTCCAGATGCGGTATATGGATTTGCCTGCGGCATTGCATTGCCCGCTGTAACCGGTCCACTTCCATACAGATCTGTGAGCAACTGTCCAATATCCTGATAACGTTCCGGTGCCTTTACCGCAAGTCCTTTTCGAAGCACTGTCTCTGTCCGCTCGGATACGGAGATGCCTTTCTTCGAAGGATCTACATAAGTGTCCTCCTCCATACGTTCCACGCCGTTTGGTGGAACCTCACCGGTGAGCATCTTATACATCGTCGCACAGAGACTGTAGATATCCGTCCAAGGTCCCTGTTTTCCCTTCGCATAATACTGCTCTGGTGGTGCGTAACCATGCTTTAAAATCACAGTATAGGTCTTGTCAGTCTCTGCGGACTGTCCGCGTACCGAACCAAAATCAATCAGCTTGATCTTGCCTTCGTTATCAACCATGATATTATCCGGGCTGATATCCCGGTGTACCAATCCATTTTTATGTACTTCATACAGAGATTCAAATACCGGTTTCATCAAAGCAAGTACGGTCGCTTCATCCAGCTTTCCGCCCATGCCCTTAAGATAATGCTTCAGATCCACACCATTGATATATTCCATAACGATATATCCGGTGCCATTTTCATAGAAGAAATCCTTCACGGATACGATACCCTGTAACTGATAGAACTTCGAGAGATTCCGTGCCTCTTCTACATATCGTTTTAAACCCTTGTCATATATTTCTTTCTTACTATCCAGTGTTGATACGATCGTTGTCGTTATCGCATCTCTCTGTGCAAAGCTTTCCGGATAATACTCTTTGATCGCGATATACGTCTGCAGATTCAAATCCCAGCCAATGTATGTAATCCCAAAACCGCCCATGCCAATCACACGGCCGATCATATATTTCCCCTGTAAAACTGTAAACGGACGCAAGCAGTTTGGCTTTTCTTCATAGCCACTCACATCGAACCCGCAATATGGACAGACATCTTCTCCCTGTCCAAGGGCTTGCATACAATTCGGGCACTTATCATATCTATTCTGCATCGTATCCCTCTCCCTAATCTCTGTTAATCTGTGTCATTTTTTACACATATGTTAGAATTATACCAAAAATACTACTTTCCTACAAGTTTTTTCAGATTTCTATGATGTATTTTTCAAACGCATTGACAACTTTTGTATTCTTATATTCTGAAATCCGTTTGAAATCTCTTCCATAATTGATATGCACGTGTCCATGTGCAAACAACAGTGGCTCATACTCATCCAAAATCTGATAAAACGCCTGAAAGCCAGTGTGTGGCAGATCCGTGCTGTCATTCAGTTCAAATGCCGGTGAATGCGTGATCAGAATATCCAGACCACCAGCCTTCTTGATCTTCCTTCGCAACTTGCGCACACGTTTCTTCATTTCATCCTCGGTGAACTGATACATCCCGAAATTATAGCACATACTTCCACCAAGTCCCGCGATCCGAACACCCTCATGCACATATACATCATCATCGATACAGATGCAGCCATCCGGTGGCGTCTCGTCATAGCAGGCATCATGATTGCCATGCACATACAGAATTGGCACCTTCGCAAATGTCGCCATGAAAGACAGGAACTGCGGAGCCAGATCGCCACAGGAAATAATCAGATCGATCCCCTCTAATTTACTTTTCTCAAAATAATCCCAATAATACTTGGACTCTTCGTCTGCAAGTAACAAAATCTTCATTTATCTTAGTCCTCGTCCTTTACCTCTTTTTGTTCGGCATCTGCTTTCGCCTCATCCTTGACACCCTTCTGCTCGACAATGGATTTCGCCTCATCCTTCATATCCTCGACATCTGGAATCTCGCCCTCTACGTTATCCACCAGCCAGTTCATCAACATGATCTCCTCCGGTGTCATGATCTCCTCGTCCTCGTTCTTGATCGTATGATCCTGCGCCCGGAGCACACCATAGAACGGATGGAAGCTGTTCTCACGGATCAGTTTGCCGATAATTCCGACTAACTGTTTCGTGCCTTCAGGCACCTTGTTCGAACAAATGATATCAACGACCTCTGCAGAAAGGCCCCACCAATAATTGATTGCCTTTGTCTTCACAGCATCATCCTGCTTGATTGCACCATTTACCACACTCTCAATCAGTTTCGCATAAAATTCGCCCCACTGATATAGCGGGAATGCGAGGTTGATTGTTTCATCCCCTTCGATATGATATAAGCCATACCGGCGGTTATGTGAATTCGGCTTGATCATAACCTGATCGGAAATGTATTCGATTCCATTTTCCTCGAATTCACGAAGTACATTCTCCCGCGTATTTCCCTTCACGGTCGTCCATTCGAGATAGACCTTCGCATATGGATTCACCATGCGCGCGCCAAGTGCAAACGCATTGATATTCGCAGTCATGCCGACAATCGGATAGTCCGCCACATAACCAATCTTTCCATTCTTCGACATTGCCCCTGCAATCATGCCTGCAAGGAATTTCACTTCGTAAAGTCTTGCGTAATATGTGCTGATAACCTTATGGGACGTATTCAGTGAGCAGTTCATGATCGTGGCTTCCGGATGATTGACCGCCACCTTCACACTCGCGCTGATGAGCTGCGGTGTCGTCGTGAAGATGATTGACACGCCCATCGCGATCAGATCCTCCATCGCCGATATCGCTTCTTCCTCGGATGCGATATTGTGCACCTTCAGTGTTTTGATCGTATCCGGATAATGCTCATCCAAATATAATCGTCCAAGCTCATGTCCATACAGCCACTCGGATTCCTGTGGATCCTTGTTGAAAACGAACGCTACCATCACCTTCTTCGGTGTCGAGCTTCGGAAATAATCCATCAGCTTCTTTCGTCCAAGCTTCGTCGGCTCCATATGCAGTTCCACTTCCCTGCCTTTGGACTCAATCAGGAACTCATCCCACAGGAGCTTGATCTTCTCCTTCATCTCCGCTTCGGTCATCTTCTTTACAGCTTCGTATCCGTAGATGTCAATAAAGATCAGCAATGTGTCGCTGTTGGTCAGCGGCAGCTTATCGCCGCCAAGTGCCTTGAATGACACACAGAACCGATGGTTCGCAGAGCCAAAATCAAGCTTCTGCTCATCTGTCCATTCCGCATCAGGATCTGGACTCGTCAGCTCCAACAGACGGCGGAAACATCCTTCCTGTGAAAACCAGATATAGTTGATCTCTGTCAGCTTGTAAAAATCCATGAATTCATAATAGATCTTCACCTGCAGATCATCCGTTTTCTTCGGAATCTTCCGTGTCACCTGTGCCGGGATTGTAACCGCATCAAAATATTTCATCACGGATACACGCTTATTTCCCTCTACGACATAGAATTTATTCATATATTCGTAAACCTTGATCGGATCACGAATTCCCTCTTCGATCTGGCTGTCACACAGTGCCGACCATTTGGCACCAAATTCTGTCTTATAATCAAGCAGTGGCATGAAGTTGTTCGCAAACGCGTATGTTCTTCCGACATTGCTTGTTCCCACGATACGGTCAAGTGGAATCTGCACGATGCCAAGCGGCATCTCGCCCACGATATCCACGCCCTCTAATATTTCATCCAAAACCGGAAGGTATTCATTCTCGCCCTTGGAAACCGCATTTTTAAATGCTTTCAGTCCTAATTTCTGTGCTTTTTCGTATTCTACATATGACATAATCGATTCACCTCGTCTCTCATATTACAACGTAATTGTTTTCGTCTCTTAAGTCTTTGTTTGCATACTTGGTTATTATTATATTCGGTTTCTGCATATTATACAAGAGATTTTCCCCTGACAGCGGGGAATTGTGGATGATGTGACGCTTTCTGTGGGGTGATGGTTCTGTTCCGGGGCCGCTTCCGCTTAGTTGCTCCGAGTAGCGGTACTAAATTCGCGCACGCGCTCATTAAGTACCGACTGTCGCAAATGTCCTTGCACAAAATCCATCATCCCCCACAGAAAGCTATGCATGATCCGCGAAAAGCCCCGCTGTCCTCGCCACGCCCGAAGCCAATTGGGGCTTTGTGGCTGGGTTTCCAGCTTTTCCCCCAACTCGCTTGCTTCTCTATAGCAAAAACGCCCGGTTACAAACCGGGCGTTTCCAAACATATATTAGTAATTATAGCAATTCAACTCTTTCACTTCTTGTTTACCCGTGTCCGTATAGTTCAGCTCCAGAGCTGCCTGTGCATCATCACAGCTTACACCATTCATGATCTGGAGTATTAACAAAGCGGCTATATCCTGCGACAACAGTACCCTCTCTTGTAAATCCTTCTCCTGCCCCGACACAACCAGTCTTGTAAAATCCTTGCTATACGCCACAGACAGATCCGCGGTTCCCATAAGATTGACAGAGGGATTCATGTTTAAAACATCAACCATACTTTTCTTTGCATTTTCCAACTGTGCATCCGCATATTAAACTTCAATCCTGCTCTCCGAATTGATTCTTGCACTTTCGCACTCGCCATTTTCTTCCCACATGCACCTACCATAAGAGCAGTTCAACCATAAGAATCAGAAACACCATCTTTCTCTTTTTCATTGTATTATAGAATTTCTTCAATTTGCACCCCTCTTATAATCGCTCATTTTTACTTATTTCAATCCCATTCTATTGTTCTGATTCCATTCTAATTTAACACCAGCGATTCCATATCACTTACAAACCCATCCATGTCTCCGGTACTATTTTCTGACCTGTAAGAAATTCCATAGCACGTATCTTCTGACATTTTTATAATAATCGAACAGCCTGCTTGTATTCCCGTGATATCTGAGTCCTCATCTACGTTCTCTGCTTCCCAACTACAGATATTTCGATTATTCATGCTATTGATGATTGCGTCCTTCGTCGCGTCGTCCGCAGCTCCCACAATATCGTCGGCAGATAGGTTTTCGATGTTTCCATTTGTAGTGAATACTTTACCAAGCTTCAAATCAATCACGGTTGTCTGGCATGTTTCTCCTTCTACATGTTCCACAATGACCGTCTCTACCTGATCCTGATATTCTGGCAGGAATTTGTTCGTCGTAATCTTCAGTGCAGCATAATCGGGAATTTCTGTTCTATCTTGTAACTCCTTATAATCATTAAGCAGAAATCTCGGATCTCCCTCGCCGATATTCCCGTAGGTCAATCCGTAATAGCTGACAAATGCGTCGAAATCAACGCCATCAAATTCCGATTCGTCCATGTTAAATTCCTCACATACATATTTCAGCGTCAGTTTCTCATCCTTCGCCTGCGCTTGTCCATGTTCTGTCGTAACATTATCCTGATCTTTCTGACTGCCTTCTGTTGTGATATTTCCCTGTTCCTTTTGATTATCCTGCTTGTCTGACACGCACCCTGCGAGGGAAAGCATCAGGGCTGCCACTATCACATAATAATATTTTCTTCTCATATCTTGCTCCTATCTGAAATCCCGCTTTATTCTCAATTCTAAGCATCCCCATACGTTCTACTATTCGCTACTTCTCTGGAATGACTGCTTCTAGTTTAACATAGAATTCTTCTTATTGGAACAAAATATATTTCAACAAAACATATTTTATATATTGTTATCAAAACAAAAAATTTTTTTCAAAGCAAAAAAGGCTGCGCAAAAGGCTGCTCTGAAAAGTTCTTATGAAGTTTTCTAAGAATTAGCAAACACCCCGTCCGCCTAATTAAAATATCTTTGTAATATCCTGATACCGATTCATCACCCGGTAAATCTCTACATACTCGTCTCTAATCTTATACAACACTACATAATTCCCGCAAATTACATACTTATAATCCGTCCGGAAGCTGACTCTCTTAGCAAGATCCGCTCCCATATAGGGAAATTGTTGTATATTCTCAAATCGGGCATATATCTCCTGAATGGTTTTTACTGCCATTTCTTAAGTTCATCCACGCTCATCCAAGCACCTTCATCTTTAACCGCTTCTTCTGCTTCCTGTAGCTTCATGAGCAATTTCTTTTCCGCCTTTTCGCGTTCATAATCCTCCATATCCATAACCACAAACCTGCCTCTGCCGTTTTTGGTCAAAAACACAGGTTCTCCGACTTGGTAATTTTTCAACACTTCATTGTAATTTCTTAAATCTGATACAGGTAATATATTCGGCATAAAATCAACTTCCTTTCTTAAATATAGTCTCTTTATTTATATATATTATAAAAATTTAAGCTGTAAAATTCAACGTCGAATTTTACAGCTTAAATAGTGCAAATTTTCTTATATTCATGAATATTCTAACAATTCACATGTTTTATACATACACAAAGAAAAGTCCCATAAACACTAGGTTTACAGGACTTATCAATATCTTTATTCTCTTAGAAATTTGTGATTAGCAAACACCCTGTGCAAGCATAGCCACTTCTAAGGTGTCCGCAGATTTACAGGGGTTTTGAGGCCGTTTGTATATCACGTGTATAGAGTGATTGCCGGAGAATTTCGATTAACAGCTATTTTACACCATTATTCTTTCAGAAGTCTTTGCGCCCAATTGTTGATACTGCCACGCAACTATTCTTCCTGCAACATAATATCTTTCATATTAAAAATTTTCACATTTTTTCCTGCTTTTGAATACCTATAACGCAAAAACCATTCAAATGATTGTTCATGAGTTGATATGAATATCTGTCTATCACCAAATCCATAACGAAGAATATCTACTAGCCCTACCATATTTACATCATCAATCGTTTGCACTGGATCATCTATGAGTAAAATTGAACATGCTTTATGAGCACCATACGCTTGGTTCATACAAAGCAAAAAAGATAGCGCTACTGCCGATAGCTGTCCTGAACTCATACTATATAAAATATCTTGATTATCTTGAGGTGAATTAACAAACTGAATATCTTCAACATCTTCACTTGTATGAATGTAAATACTCTTACCATTAAATTTCTGTTGAAGAATCTTGGCCGTATATATATGCAATAAAGGTTCTATATCACTAATAATCTTCTTTTTATATTCTTGTATTCCCTCTTTTAATGCAGATTGATATCCTTGCAATTCTATAATAAGTTCATGTAATTTATCAATTCTCTTTTGAATATGCTCTAGTTCCCCTTTCTTTTTTGATAACTCAGCTACGTAAAAATTATAATTCAAAGTTTCAATATACTTCTTTTTATTTCTTAGCTTTTCTACATCAACTGCAATAAACCGCTGTTCCTCTTTACTGTAAAACCTCTCATAATACTCTATAAATTTTCTACTTTCTAGTTGAATTTCAACTTCTTTAGGAATATATTTTAATGCTTCTTTTACTTTTGTGAGTAAATTATTATATCCCTCTACAATTGACTCATTATCTTTTCTATTCAAGCCAACTCCTATTTTCTCTAAAATACGCTCCACTTCCAAAATCTGGGATCCGTATTTTTTTGCATCTTGCAAACTTTGATACATTTCTTCTGTAACCACATCCGCTAATATTTCTTGAATTGTTTTTTCAACTTTCTTCAAATAATTATTGTATATTTGATTTCTTATATCTTGAATGATTATAACAGAATCATCGGATATATCACTTAATAATTCGGTCTCTTCCTTTATCTTACTATCTAGTTCATCTCTATCAGAATATGGTGCACCACAAAGTGGACATTGTTTATCACTAATACCTCCCGCTTCCATTGCCGCATTGGCATTCTTTACTAAGTTTTCTCTAGACTGTCCCAAAGCAGTCATAGCATTTTGAAGAATTCCCTGGGCTTTTCTCAAATTACTTATGACACCCAACTGTTGTTTAATTATCGTAATACTATCATCCTCTAACAACTTTTCTTCTTGGATAAATAACCAATTTAAATCTTCATATTGTTTTTCCTGAATGTTTTTTAGGATTAATTGGGCTTTTTTCTCTCTTTGGTACTTTTCTTCTAAAACTTCTACTTGTTTTACTAAACCTATAAATCTATATGAATATTCTAACGGATATTGTGTATAAGAGATATTCTTATCACCATTAAAATCTTTTATTAGATTTTGATAAGGTATGTTAAAAAGAAAATTTGCACACTCAGTCTTATGTTCTGCAAAATATATAAGATTGTCTAACTCTTTTTTTGCATTTGTATATGTAATATCATCAAACTTAACACTTTCTTTATCCCAAAATATATCTTTATCAGTAAAAAGTCGCTGGTAAACTACATTGGATTCTTTATTACACTTTTGAATTGCTGCATTTAATCCCTCTATTTCTCCAGCTTTTTCTTCTCTTTCATTTTCCAATTTTTTTAAATAACAGGTTTTCTTTTTTTTATTACTCAAAATATCTAGCTGTTCATAGACACTTTCCTGTTTCTTTTTCCATATATCTGGAACATCAAATAAAAACGATAGAGCTTCAACTTTCGATTTTTTCGTTGTTTTAAGAAATTGAAGATGTTCATCTTGCGAAAGGAAACAACACTTATCAAAAATCTCTTTTATATCATCAAACTGTAATCTTTTTAAAAACTCCTCTTGATTTTGAATTCCTTTGCCATCACATACTATCGTTCTTGTAAAACAATCGAAAATATTATGTGGGTTATTTCCCTTAGAACCACCTTTTTTCTTTTCTATCGGATTATAAGAATAGCATATTTCTATTTTTTGCCCCTTATCTTCAAGCCCAAGTTTTACAAACGCTTTTTTTGTTTCATCCGAAATCAAAATTTTATTTTCAAATTTCTCGTTTTTAGCAATTGCAAGTTTATCACTATAATCACTAATGCGTTTAATTTCACCTGTTAGACAAAACTCAATAATATCAAAAACACTAGTTTTACCATATCCATTAGGTCCATTAAACAAAATCATTTCTGCGTTAGTGATATCCTGTATTTTATGAAAATTAGTTGTAAATAACTTAAAGTTATCCGCTTCTATACTGTGTATCTTCATTTAATCTCCTCTTTCTATTGTTTTTAATCTAACTCAATCTGTTGGTCAAGCCATTTAAATAATGCATCTTCATCATCCAAAATTGTCTCTAAAATTTCCATATCTTCCCGTACTTTATCCAAGTTAATTTCGTTATCATTAAACTTCTCTTGTACAAAACTTGTTACAGAACGATACTGTAATTCTT
>OLGZ01001348.1_pt1 | contig 14265 bp, 11 predicted proteins | sample 1605981 | NCBI WGS metagenome assembly OLGZ01 (sample SAMN03283291) | human gut metagenome | biome: human-associated habitat; material: feces | host: Homo sapiens | place: Peru | collected 2012 | reverse complement strand
TCAAGGAAATTTAGATGAATTACTTAAATTAATTGAGGAGAAGAACAATAATAAAGAAAAAACAGATTTTCCTAGTGATGCTATTATTTCAATTGTTATAGATGACTATAAAGCATTACAAAAACATATTATTGATATTGGTTTAAATGTGAAAACCTTGGAAGGTATCAAGGGAAAGCTTGTGGAACAAAAGAAAAATGCAAGAAAAAATGTATGTAAAGCACTTATCTGTAAATTGCATGAAGACAATAACGAAGATATCAAACGACTCGGAGAGTTCAGGGCAACTATTACTACGAATCAGGAACAAATAAAAAACTTGCAATCAAAAGTTAAACTCTCTAAAAAGGATGAAGTACAGAAATTGTTCAAAAACTTACTTGTTGAATTTTTTGGAGATCATTATACATATGATGAAATTAGTGGAAAATTAAAATATAAGGGGAGCATCGAACTAGATTCGGTTAAACATGTGATTAGCGATGGCGAAAAAAGTGTAATCGCTTTTGCCCATTATATTGCATTAATTCATAAAATTGTAAATACAAAAGATGATTATAAAAATTTATTTTTAGTTATTGATGATCCCATTTCCAGTATGGATTTTAATTTTATTTATCAGGTGTGTCATGTAATTCGTTATTTAGAAGATTTTATACCTAATATTCATGGCCGCGTTCGCTTTTTGATTCTTACACATAATCAAGAGTTTACGAATATTTTATTGTGTAATAATATAGCATGTTCAGCTTTTTGTATAGAAGAAGGAATTATTAAAAAATTAGCGACCAGTTTCGTTTTGCCTTATGATGCCCATTTAAGACATATTTACAAGGTTTCGCAAGGGAAGGCGAATCCTTCTTTTCATACGCCGAACTCGATGCGTCATGTATTAGAAACCATCAATTCTTTTAAATATCCTAGGCAAAGTTTTCTAGAAGGTCTTTTATCTGAACCTTTTTTTGCAAAAGAAAAGATAGGGGAACTGTATTTATTAGTTCAAGATTTATCACATGGACGATTTCGAAGCAGTGAGTTATATTCCGACAAACGAATTAAAGATCTAACAATATTGATTATGAAATATATTGAAGGACAATTTAATGGTCAATTTAAATTTATAGAATCACAAGAAAAAGATTCCACAAATTGATTCAATATAGATAGACTTCCTTAACAATATTATTACTCTTATTTAATAACTTAAATTTTTGAGATTTGTTTTTAGAAATATAAAATTGTTAGAATAAAAATTATCATGGGACAAATAGAAAATAGAGATTTGATAGTCGGTTATTTAAAGTACGAAGGTTCTTCTGTGCAAGATGGAATTATGAGCGCAGGGGATATTGTTTCATCTCTTGATGGTTTTAATCAGGCTATTCAATTTTATCTGAAAAAGACAAATTCTCGATACGAAAATATCAAACTTGATATTCCTGTCAAAATTCAGCAAGGATGCGTTGAATACCTTATCCCAATTTTAACATGGGGAGTCGTTACTTATGCTACTGCTGCGGTAGCGCAAATAGCCCAAAACGATTTTAAAAATGTTACATCCAAAGATGTATTGTTATTTCCGATGAAATGTATTAGTTATGTTATTAAAATTGCAAAACATCTTGGTCGGGTTGAAAAAAATCCAAAAATTCATTTTTCAGTTCAAGACTCTTTTGTAACTATATACAATGATGCCGGAAATCAAATTTTAGTTCCTAAGGAAATATTTGAACTTTATGTAGCGACACCTGCCCATCTACTTTCCAAGATGGCGAATATAGTCAACTTCGAACGAAGTCTTGAAATTGGATATATAGATGAGAAATATCATATTTATAAAGAAACCATTTCTCAAGGAGAAAAATATATTTTTGCATCTGTAGATGATGAGGAAGAAATTCTACCAGAATTAGTACATGGAACTAATGTTGAAATTGAGGGTGAAATTACAAAAGGCAATTCTTCTACGAATAAATTAGGGATTAAATATAAAGAAAAGATTTTGACTTGTATTCCATTACAGGATGATATAAAACGTTATAAAGAATGTATTTTTAGAAAATGTAAAATTTACGGCATCGTAGATCGAACAGATGAATTCGGAAATATTACTGAAAAGAAACCTAAAATTATCTTTCGCAAAATTGTTTCTGTGTCAGATAATCCAATACAACCGAGTTTATTTGAATAGCTTTTAGGGCACAAATTATGCCAGAATACACTATTACTCAACAATTTAGCAATCAAGGGACGCGGCAAGAAGTACGCATGCGGCTAGTATGTGCTTTTTCTAAAGAAATTCCCGGGCAGGGGAAGGACGGATTGGCCTCGCGCTACTCATATTATGTCGAAATTCTAAAGGATGGAAATAGAATATATCTCCGAAGACCTGCTAATTTACATAATGGTTTTGATTTTCTTGTGTGTGTAGAGAACTATAACTTTGCAACTTCGGGAAAACGGAAACGAATTTATCCTAAACATGAGGATATTATTAAGGATTTGCAGAAGAAAAAGGAATTTGACTCCCGAATGTATAAAAGATTTTATGCTGTTTTAGAACAGATCTATAATTGTCAAGATGTCAAAGCCTCAGAATATATAAACATCCGATTCTCCGAAGGGTTTCCGACAGATATGCTTCTAAAAACGCTTAAATGGCTTTTTATAGAGCAAGATATACGCTATTGGAATTATTCAGGCCGAGATATGCTTTGGTCAGGAATCCCGCTACCCTAAAATCACTTCTTAAACACAAACAAATACTCGTGGGCAAGCAGTAAGAAATTGTATTTAATACTATTCGTTTTCCAATAGCCTGTGGCTTTGCAGTTGTGCTGTTCTTTAATAATAATCTCTTTAAGTGTAAAACCTGCACTTAAAAACTGTTGCATCATTTGAAACCCAAGAGGAATTACGCAACCATTTTTACGCGTGTCGCCAATAAGAACTGCACAAAACTTATCTTTTTTAAGCACCCGAAAGCAAGAATTGGCTACTTTCTTTATTTCCGGCAAAAACTCCTTTACTTTGAAGTGAGATAAATCGCCATCTATATCTTCACTATACCGAATGATATCAGCATAAGGTGGGTGGGCGGCAATTAAATCTACACTTTCGTCAACTATTCCTTTCAAATCTCGAGCATCGCCCAATCTTACTACCACCTTGCCGGATTTCTTACACTCAAATCTTAGGTGTTTGCGAGTCAATTTAGTAGCTTCGGGGTTAATATCAATCCCGATTCCATTGCGTCCCAAAAGTTTAGCTTCCACTAGGGTGGTTCCACTTCCAATAAATGGGTCTAAAATCATATCTCCTGGCTTGGAATAGCGCAGGATGATATTCCGAGGAATAAAGGGAGACCAATTGCCCCGATATTTAGCATCATGGGTAGCCCAATCGCCGCGTTTCTTAAAACTCCACACGGTATTGGTCTCTAATTCAAAATCTTTCGGTTCTAGGGCTTTTTCCTTTTTCTTCTTTGCCATATTATTTAAACAGCTTGTCCATAATGCCTTCTTCCATGTCTTTAATGCTATATAAATGCGGCAATATATCAAAAGTTTCTTCTAAATTGTTTCGGGCAGAAAGCCAGCCTTTTCCATCAGTAATCCACACAAACGCAAATCCAGGGATATTAGCGGCTTCTAAAGCCAAAGTTTTATAGCTGCGAGCGGTTTCATTAAGTTTGGAACCCCCACCTTTATAAAAGTTCGTTTCTATGCCATAAATCATTTTGGGTGTTTTGACTATAAAATCAAAACGCTTTTCAGCCTTTCCCTGATTAGAAATAGCCGATAAATCAATATCCCATTTCTTTTGTATTTCACTTATATACATTTCCGGATAATAGGAATTGAGAGCATTATCGTCTTTCTTGGAAATGCCGGATTTTTGTAAATAGGACTCTACAACACGTTCCATTAGGTGACCGCCACGATTTTTGCGTCCGTTGGAATCTAGGCCCGTTTCTACTCCTGTTGTATAATCTACAAGATTACTTACTAAATGTTGCTGTAAAAGACTAAAAAGACCCGATTTTCGCATAAATTCGGCATATTCTTGTGGTGTTGCGGCAATTTTATCAAACCGATAGATACTAGAGCCTTTTTCATCCGTAATTTCTACTTCTTTTTCGCGTACAGCAAGAAGCAAAGGAACGCATTTTAACACTTCAGGGTATTTCTCTACCAAACAGACAAATTCATTCTCAATATTCGGATGCCCAATAAGTGCATTTAAAATATTTAATTCCACCTTTATAGAATCAATATTCTGATAAACTTTGGGAAAGTCCACGTAATAATCGTAAGTAGCAATAGAAGTTTTGAAATTAGACAACCATGTATTAAAATCACGAGTCATTTGTTTCCTCCTAGAAATTCGCAATCAAAAGTTCTTTGATTTTGCCGCGAGCAGTATCTTTGCAGTTAATCATGCGGGAGGCAAGTACTCTTTCAATGTTAAAGGCACTATATAATTTATCGAAGAAGGAGTCCTTAGGGTTTACATTATGCGGGTCAGAATTGCTCAGTAAGATTTTAGCATGCTTATCATGCACCTTTTCCACATAGTGCGCTAATTCTATTTGCGCATTGTCATCAAATTCTTCTTTTGTGTAGGACGTAAAACTGGCCGTTTGAGTAAGGGGTCGATAAGGTGGGTCAAAATAAACCATGGTTTTTTTATCAATAAAAGCCATAGATTCTTTATAATCCGCACATGCGATTTCTACTTTTTGCAGAAGTTTAGATACTTTGCGCAAGTTGTCGGTATCGCAAATAAGAGGATTTTTGTAAGAGCCCATTGGCACATTAAACTTACCTTTACAGTTCACACGGTACAATCCGTTAAAGCAAGTATGATTTAAGAAGATAAATAAGGCCGCTTTTTCAATTTTTTGGGAAGATTGTTTAGCTAACAATGTGTTGAATCTATCTCGTTTTTGATAGTAATATGTTTTGCGTTGTGCTTCGTTCTTACTTAAAAATTCTTTTTCAATGCCGGAAAGCATTTTAAGTAGCGCTTCTACTTGTGTTTTAACCATCACATAGGTATTTATAAGGTCGGCATTGATATCGCTAATGTATGCCTGCTTAACAGGGTAATTAGCAAGAACATGGAAAAGAAGGGCCCCGCCACCAACAAAAGGTTCTGCGTACTTCTCAAAATGAGATAGCTTGGACATGCGTTTATTGATGTCCTCAAGGAGTTGTGTTTTGCCTCCCGCCCATTTTAGGAATGGTTTGGCAACAGTTCTTTTGTCAACATAGCGTAAATGCCGGTTATCGGCAGGTTTGGGCGTATTGGAGGGAATAAGCCACATATTCCCAATACGGCTTAACTCCGGAATACGGTTGTCCTGACAGAACACCAAAACCCGTCGTTGAGAAATATTCCATTTTTCGGCTGCTTCTTTTGTAGTAAGATATCCTTGCATAAAAACCTTATTTCTTCATGTTATAGTTTTTTATTCTATCTTTGGAACAATAGAAATACCAGTTTTATGATACCATTTATCTAGCTACAATTCAATTTGCTTGTTAAAGAGAATTACCTTAACAGAAAAAATATACAATACCCATGCAAAGATATTATATCTATATTACAATTAAAGGAACTTTCAAAATTTCTTATAAGACAAGCCGGATTGCTTTACGACATAAGGCCACCGCCGCCAGTACCTTTTTCTGAATATGCTGAATCCCATCCCGTTTGTCCTAGGATACTAATTGACTTTGGAGCCATTAAATTCTTTTTTCCATATTTATCACATATTGCTTTGAGTGGACATTGTAGCAAAGGAGATTGTGTAATCTTTGAATTTGAAAAATTAGTGTTTTTAATTACTATTTCCCCGTCTGTATTTATACAAGGAAGATTCCGATTTAATAATTTTGTAGAAGATTTTATTCCTTTTTCTCGCAAGCAAATTGGACAGTATTTATTGCGGGCTCCATTATTAGCAAATTTATGTCCATTTTCACACATAAAATAACAAAGCTTTTCCTTACAAAACTGTCGGCCCAAAACGTTGTATACGAAATAATCAAGCAAGCAAGGACTGTCTATATGTTCGTCTGGATATTTTTTTGACCAGATTTCCCAAACACGCCTCCATGCTTTTGCTGACATTGTATCTATCAATCCATACTGATAACTAAAGATATCAATAAAACTTGACACCAAGGGTATGGCGCAATTAAGGATTCCGGATTTCAACGCAATTTTTATCGTGTTAACATCACTCGCTACATCTATTTTTTCAAACCCTTGGATTTGGTACAAAATATGGGACAGTGAATAAGGGTAAAAGTATAATAAGTTGTATAGGAGAACTGGGAAAATGGTTTTGAAACAAAAGCGGTACACAAAAGAGTTTAAGCGATAGATATTGGAGCTAAGAGAGCGAGGTAAATCGGTGAGTGAAATCAGCAGCGAATATGGCATCGATGTTTACCAAAATGGTTAACTAATCATCAGGCATTTTCTCTTATTTACTGTCCCATATTTTGTACCAAATCCAGTATATCATAACAGTAGGCAAAAGCCTATTTTTTCTGTATCAATGCTTTTAATTCTTCCAGAGAAAGGACTTTATTCTTCCTTCGGTGGACCATAGCATAGCAGTTAGCACAGAGGACCACCAAATCTTCTCTTGGATTCACTGCTCTCACGCCAGATGTGGCAACAGGTTTAACATGATGGACGTGGATATATCCCTTTCCGTATTCGCCATAAACCTTCTCAAAATTAAATCCGCAAGCCATGCAGGTATATCCATGTATTCGCAATGCCTGTTCTTTTAATTTGGGGCTGCGTTCGTAGGTGGTTGTATAGGTTTTCTTTTCAACACCTTCAGTATATGTAGTAGTAAATATGTCTGGCTGATCATCATTTAACTGACGGTCAATATCTCTTGGAGAGCAATCAGAGCGGCTGATAATGGTATCATATATATTCTCGTCGATTTCTCTTACACCATCTCTCCAGTAATTGGTTTCTCTTGAGGGCGGAATAGTTTCGATCGTTTGGCCTTGTTCATCCCTGATATAAACGGGTTTATTAAATCTAACAAAGTTTTCAATAGTAGCAAAATAATCGTTCTTGGGTGATTCAGTATCTGGATAGACCTTCCCGATTACCGCAAATCCAAAATAATGTGGTTGTTCAGACAATCTCGTATCCCGATAAATCTTGTCTCGCAAAATTCCCTTGTAATATATAACCTTTGTGCCTGGTTGAAGGAATTTGAGATATCGACTGGGGAAGTGATACAGTTCTCCCGTTTTATCTTTCCAATTTGAAGTATCATTTTCAGTTATCACAGTAAACATGTGTCATTTCCTCGTTATTGTTTATATTTTAGCTTATAATCATTTCATTGGTAATTGTGGCAAACCGTGGCAACAAGGGCATTTACTAAATCCTTGGGTCCTTCTGCTAATTTGTGCTTGCCACTCGTGACCACAATTAGAGCACTTCCACCATACTTTATGATAACTTGTTGACCTTACAGTTGTAGGTGTTAATTTGGTGTTTTTGCTGGGATGCCATTCTCGAGCAATATCCGGATGGGTAGTTTGCAAATCATTCTTTCCAGGCACAGTAATAGTATTTTTACACACAGGACAACCTGTCTTGCTGATATTCCTATTACTGATTAGAGCTTGCCATCTATATCCACATTTCGAACACTTCCACCACACTTTTTTACTGCTTGCTGGAGGAAAATCTTTGGGAGTAAGAGGATAATTTCGTTCATAATCCCATTCTTTAATCAATTTAGCATCAGTAATACTGCCATTTTTTTTGACTGAGGCAGATCTAAGCCTTTCTCCGGCTTGTTTAATATTGCATTTTGGACATCCTGAATGAGAAAATTTACGATGAACTATAGTCGCGGCCCACTCATAGCCACATTTTGCACATTTCCACCAGAATTTCTTTCCCATACCCGTAATTATTTGTTGAGGTGTTAAGGTGCCATTTTTTGTCGGATGCCACTCTTTTGCCAAATTCGGATGTGTTGTGGCTAGATCATTAACTCCAAAAACCAGAATCTGATTACTGCAAGCAGGACATCCTGTAGCTTTTTTTCTCGTTCTATGCTTAATAGAGGTTTCCCATTCATAGCCACATTTTGAACATTTCCACCACGCTCTGAATTCCGAACCTTTATAGAATAAGTCTGGTGTTAAATGCCCATTTTTAGTAGGATGCCATTCTTTAGCAATTTCAGGGTACAAGTTATACAGAGAATTTTTTGGCTTCCTTTGATATAGGGACCTAATCGTTTTTTCATCTTGTTGTAGATTAATATTAATATATTTTCTTGAAAAATTTATATATCTTAATAGTTGCTTAATAGTCTCTTCAAGATTATTTTTATTATTTACCTTAACAACTTCCAATTGATAATCTGCCACTTCAGATGTTAAGGGAGGCAATTTTTCGCGGACTCTAATTAGTTTTATATTTTGTTTTTGACATAGTTGATACTTTTTCTGCTCTTTTTTTAAAGTATTTGCATTATGCCACGCTGATCCATCATATTCAATAGCCCAATTAATTGACGGAATAAAAATATCCAATTCCATTTTTCCTAAGAAGCTGGCTTTGTACCTGTTTATTGCATCAGGATATATTTGTTTCAAATAATAAAATAAGGCTTGTTCCGGATATGATGTTTTATTCGTATAAACACATCGAGGACATCCTGTCCCTTTGACACGACTATAAATTGTGGATTCGTATTCATTGCCACAATTAGGACATAGCCACCAAACTTTTTTGCTACTACCGGCTTTAATATCTTTGGGAGAAAAAGAACCGTTTTTAGTAGGATGCCATTCTTTTGCTAATTCAGGGTGAGTTGTATAAAAATCAGATTCGCCTCTTATGCTTCCTGCGCTTTTTTTACATTTTGGACATCCTGAATTGTGATTCGTTCGGTTATTTATTGTTGATTGCCATTCATAGCCGCACGTCGAGCATTTCCACCACGCTCTATAATGACTTCCAGGACGTACTATACTAGGATTTAATTCGCCATTTTTGGTAGGGTGCCACTCATGAGCAATATCAGGATAAGTAGCCAATAAATCATTTTTCCCAGTTATAAGAACGCTGTTCGTACACGCGGGGCAACCAGTACCTCCGAGAGTTCTATTACAGATGGCTGTCCTCCATTCATAACCGCATTTAGGACACTTCCACCACACTTTCTTACTGGTTCCTGCTTTAACATTTTGGGGAGAGAAAGAACCATTTTTTGTTGGATGTAATTCTTTGGTAAGTTCTGGATGTGTTGTAGCTAAATCATTGATCCCTGGAGTAGCAAACTTGCCGAAACATAAAGGACATTTTGAGGAACGATACGCACGATTCTTAATAGCTGCTTCCCATCTATGTCCACATTTAGAACACTTCCAACCAACCTTCTTATTAGATCCCAAACAAAGTTTTTCGGGGGATAGCTTCTCATTGGCTTCCCAATCCCATTCCTTCATTAGTTCTGCGTTTTCGTTGATATATTTCTTTGGCATAGTGGTTAATAATTTCATTATAGCATTGTCTGAACACACGCCCAATATACTGTGCCCTAAAAAAGTAAAAGGTCACTATAAAAGTCGTATCTAGAAATAGTGGGGGTTTTGTATGGATATAGTGCCCACAAGTATGTAGAATGGACACTATAAAATGGCGGTTCGAGATTATATTAGCCCTAGAACTTTTGGTGTTATAGTGTCCAAATTGTGACCAGTATATTCATAGTTTTCGGAAATTTTTTTAGTAGTTTTTATACTTCTTCGACGAGAAGTAATAATTATAGTATGTAAAAAAATTTCGGGAATTTAAGCTGTGCGGATATAGTTTGCAGAAAAATCGTGTATATTTACACTTTTCTCGACGAGAAAATGAAGAATTTTAGCGTTTACTGTACACCATACAGGGTCCACTAACAATATATACTTTTTGTTCTAATTTTGCTCCAGAAACACCGTCGGAAAAGCATAAAACTACCGACGAGCAGAAGTCCGTTATAGTGTACCATCCTTTTGGTGTACATTTTAGGACATTTTTAATTCCTTTTTACTTCTCAAAGGTTGGGGTTTAAAGGTGCACCAAACTAGCATATAAAAAGAGTTCTTATTGAAAATCATACCTAAACCTGCCATATTTTAGTCTATGCCACTTGTATTCCAAATTATGGTAACATAAATAAAAGGACTTTTTGAGATTTAACTGTGCCCCAAGATACTGACATTATCATTTAGCAAACCGAAGATAGAAGTTACATTGGCCGATAAAACTGTATGGCTGACCCAAGCAGTTATTCAGTCAAGTAAAGCTAATATTAGTGAGCGCATTAAGCATATCTTCGAAGAGGGAGAATTGCATGAAACGGCAACTGTTCGGAAATTCCGAATAGTTCAAAAAGAGGGGAATAGACAAATCGAGCGCGAAGTTACTTATTACAATTTAGATGTAATTCCAGCCGTAGGCTATAGAGTGCGGACTGTGCAAGATACACTTTTCGTATATGGGCTACCTAAATGTTACGGGAATATCTTGTTAAAGGGTTCACATTAAACGATGATTCCCTAAAAAATATGGGCGGTGGAAAATATTGGCAAGAGTTTTTGCCCCTGTGCAGTAATGCGGATTATACATTTTCTCTTTTAGTGCGTTTGTGGGTAGAATGTATTATACTTTCCACGTTTTAACCGTGCAGGAATAAATATGTGCTTGTGTCGGCCTGTTTTATGCTGGAACTATTCAAAACTTATCTGATGTTTGCCCTGTTGCCGGCCCCCAAAAAGGCAACCGCGGACCCCAAAATGCTCTAACCTTAATTTTCCGGCGGTCCGTCCGATAGGAGCCTGTTATGGTTGAGAAAATCAAAATCCGCGGTGCGCGGGTGCATAATCTCAAAAATATAGATGTAGATATCCCCTTAAATAAAATAGTGGGTATTGCCGGTGTTTCCGGTTCCGGCAAATCTTCTTTGGCATTAGGCGTGTTGTATGCGGAAGGCTCGCGACGGTATTTGGAGGCGCTTTCCACCTATACCCGCCGCCGTATGACCCAAGCCGCCCGCCCGCAAGTGGAAGAAGTTTTATATGTGCCCGCCGCGTTGGCCTTGCACCAGCGCCCTGCCGTGGCCGGCTTGCGCAGCACTTTTGGCACGGGTACGGAACTGCTAAACAGTTTGCGGTTGATGTTTTCCCGCTTAGCCAGCCACCGCTGCCCCAATGGGCATTATGTGGCGCCTTCATTAGCGGTTGCGGCCGGAAAAATGCTCCGCTGCCCAACATGCGGCGCGGAGTTTTATGCCCCCAGTGCTGAAGAACTGGCTTTTAACAGCCAAGGCGCCTGCCCTACTTGCGACGGTACCGGTACGGTATGGAATGTAGATATGGCTCCTTAGTTCCGGATGAAAATTTAACCATAGACCAAGGCGCCGTGGCTCCGTGGAATAGCCTAATGTGGTCTTTAATGACGGACGTTTGCCGCGCCATGGGTGTGCGGACGGATGTGCCGTTTAAGGATTTATCCCCACGGGAAAAAGAAATTGTGTATCACGGTCCGGCAGAAAAAAAGCGCATTTTTTATAAAGCCAAAAAAACAAATCAAGCGGGCGAGTTGGATTTTACCTTTTACAATGCCGTTTATACGGTAAAAAATGCGTTGGCAAAGGTAAAGGACGAGCAAGGCATGAAACGGGTGGAAAAGTTTTTGAAACAGGAGCCTTGTCCGGATTGCGGCGGTTCGCGCTTGAGTGCTGCGGCCCGCGCCCCGCGTGTAGGCGGCCTAAACTTGGCGGACGTTTGCCAAAAAACATTGGTGGATTTAACCGCGTGGGTGGCGGCCGTTCCCGCTACTATGCCTGCTGAAATGCGCGAAATGGCGCAAAACATTACGGAGGTCTTTTTGTCCGCCTCCCGCCGCCTGATGGATTTGGGCCTAGGGTATTTGACTCTAGACCGCGCCTCCGCCACCTTGTCCACCGGAGAACGCCAGCGTATGCAGTTGGCGCGGGCGGTGCGCAACCGCACCACCGGTGTTTTATATGTGCTAGATGAGCCGTCTATCGGCTTACACCCGTCTAATATCGTGGGCTTAAAAGGTGTGATGCGGGATTTAATTGCGGACGGCAACTCCGTCGTGCTGGTGGACCACGATACCCAAATTTTATCCGCGGCCGATTGGTTTGTGGAAATGGGGCCCCAAGCCGGCGCCAACGGCGGCTATGTAATTGCCCAAGGCACATTGGCGGATATCAGTTGCAATAAAAATTCCAAAATCGGGCCGTTTTTAACCGGAAAAATGCCGGAAAATGTATGGAAAAAAGTGCCGGCGGAACAGTTGTTTGCGCAAGGCAAAATCCGTTTATCTACGGGGCCCATTCATACGGTAAAACCGTTGGAAATAGAAATACCCAAAGGGCGGCTTACGGCGGTAAGCGGTGTGTCCGGCTCCGGCAAAACCACGCTGGTGTTGGAAAGTTTAGTGCCCGCTTTAGAGGCGCATGTGCGCCATGCGCCGCTTCCTCCCCATGTGCGTGCCGTGCAAGCGCAAGGTATTGAACAGGTAAAGCTGATTGATGCCACCCCTATTGGGATTAATGTGCGTTCCACTGTGGCAACATATGCCAATGTGCATGACGAACTGCGCAAACTGTTTGCCCGCTTGCCGGATGCCAAACAGCGAGGGTATAAAGCGGGGGATTTTTCCTACAATACCGGCCGTTTGCGTTGTGCGGAGTGTGACGGAACAGGAGAAATCAGTTTGGATGTGCAATTTTTGCCGGATGTGGACGTGCCTTGCCCCACTTGCCGCGGGGCGCGCTATGCACGGGAAGCGTTTGATGTAAAATATACCAACCAACGCGGGGAAAGTTTTTCACTGCCGGAGCTGATGGCTATGGACGTTTCCACTGCGTTGAAAGCGTGCGCGGATTGGAAATTGGTGCACCAACGCTTGCAAATCTTGCAAGACTTAGGGTTGGGATATTTAACATTGGGCGAAGCAACCCCCAGCCTTTCCGGCGGAGAGGCCCAGCGCTTAAAATTGGCTAGTGAAATGGGCAAGCCGCAACATTCCACCGTGTTTGTGTTTGACGAGCCTACCATCGGCCTGCATCCGTTAGACGTGCGCACGCTATTGGGGGTGTTCCAAATGCTCATTCAAAACGGCGCAACGGTGATAGTGATTGAACACGATTTGGACGTTTTACGCCACGCGGACTATATTATTGATATGGGGCCGGGCGGCGGCAGCGCGGGGGGAACTGTAGTGGCGTGCGGCCCCGCGGAAACAATTAAACAATGCCCGCAGAGCCTAACGGGACGGTATTTATAAAGGAAGGCTTTTTGTGATGCTACCATTACCGCAAGAATTTATAGCTTATACTTCCGCCCTGTTTGGGGCGGAGCGTTGGGCCAAATATGAACAGGCACTCACGCAGAAAGCGGCCGTCAGTGTGCGTTTCAACCCGTGGAAATGTACGGGGAAAATGGAGATTTTATAGTGTCCCAAAAGGGTCCACTAACAATATATACTTTTTGTTCTAATTTTGCTCATTTTGCTCACAAAACCCCGTCGGAAAAGCATAAAAAAAGAACCGCTCTCATCTGAGAATGGCTCTTTTTCTAAAAGTGCGCCCAACAGGAATCGAACTGGTAAAAAGTCCTAACGTTCATTTACTTGACTTTGCTCCCGATAGTAAGCGGTAATAGAAATGGGCCAAAAGCCCACTAAATCAATATACTATCGGGAGTTTTTATGAAGAAAAAATCTAAACAAGTAGTTGTAAAAGTTGCCAAGCAAAAAGTCGCAGATGTAGCCACTCCGAAACCAAAAGAAAGAGATAGTCGTTTGCCGGCTGTTGGCGCAGTTATCACTAAAACCTACCGTGGAAAAAGCATAGAAGTAAAAGTTCTTGAAAATGGCTTTGAATACCAAGGCAAAATCTATAAAAGCATATCCCGCGTGGCGATGGAAATCGTCAAACGTCCTATCAGCGGATATGTATTCTTTGGATTGTCCAAATGATGCCGCGCGTGCTGCCACCCATTAAAAACCGGTTTGTAAAGGGGCGTTCTGGTAATCCGCTTGGGCGGCCCAAGAAAATGCGCGAAGCGGAACTCTTACAGACTGCCATTAAGTTTTTTGATGAATTAGCCAAGGCCTACTATTTTAAAGGAAACTCGGCCCATAAGATAAACCGCATTCGGAAGGTGCTAAATGAGAAAT
>OLGZ01001342.1_pt1 | contig 14311 bp, 7 predicted proteins | sample 1605981 | NCBI WGS metagenome assembly OLGZ01 (sample SAMN03283291) | human gut metagenome | biome: human-associated habitat; material: feces | host: Homo sapiens | place: Peru | collected 2012 | reverse complement strand
CCTCTTCACCATCCCCGACGAGCAGCGCAATCTTTTCAGCGAGCCAGAGGCAGTTGCTCCAGTGAAACGAATACGAGAACAAGAAAATTAAGACAACAGACTGATATGTCAGACATTATAAAACTCCTACCCGACTCCGTAGCCAATCAGATTGCCGCCGGCGAGGTGATACAACGCCCAGCCTCGGTAATCAAGGAACTTGTGGAAAATGCCATCGACGCTGGAGCCACATCAATCGAGATTGTGCTTAAGGACGCAGGGCGCACACTCATTCAGGTAATCGACAACGGCTCGGGCATGTCGGAAACTGATGCCCGCTTGGCATTCGAACGCCATGCCACGTCAAAGATACGTCAGGCTGACGACCTCTTCTCCTTGCACACCATGGGATTCCGTGGCGAAGCCCTTGCTTCGATAGCCGCTGTGGCGCAGGTAGAACTGAAAACCCGTCAGGCGACAGACGATATAGGTACATCTCTTTCCATCTCAGGTTGCAAGGTACTCAACCAGGAGCCTGTGGCATGTTCCGTGGGAAGTAATTTCATGATTCAGAACCTGTTCTTCAACGTTCCGGCAAGAAGGAAGTTCCTGAAGTCGAACACTACGGAGATGAACAATATCATGATGGCATTCGAGCGCATAGTGCTTGTGTATCCTCAGATACACTTCACGTTCCGCAGCAACGATACCGAGCTGCTGAATCTGCGTGCCTGTGGCGAGAACTTCAGACAGCGTATCATAGATGTCTTCGGAAAGCGCCTTAACCAGAGTCTTCTTCCTGTCGGTGTGGACACCACAGTATGTAAGATACATGGCTTTATCGGCAAACCTGAAGCATCGAAGAAGAAAAACGCTCATCAGTATTTCTTTGTCAACGGCAGATATATGAAGCATCCGTATTTCAACAAAGCCGTGATGACACCTTTCGAACGACTTATTCCTGCTGGCGAACAGGTGCCGTATTTCATCTATTTTGATGTGCCGGCAGAAGATATAGATGTCAATATCCATCCTACAAAGACGGAGATAAAATTTGAGAATGAGCAGACGATATGGCAGATACTGATGGCTTCTGTGAAGGAGAGCTTAGGAAAATTCAACGATGTCCCTTCGATAGACTTCGACACGGAAGGCAAGCCCGACATACCGGTCTTCAACCAACAGCAGACGGATGACTTCGGCTTCGCCGTTCCGAAGGTTGATTTCAATCCGTCGTATAACCCCTTCAACACCAATCCTCGTCAGCCGTCAGTGCCGTCAAACTGGGAACAGCTGTATGACGGTGCTGTCGCACAGGGCGACAATGACATGCAGCAGCCAGGGGATTTTGATGAAGCAGCTCTCTTCCAGACAGACGAGATGCCACCTGCAGCAACTGCCCCTTCCGCTACAATAGCATCGGCGCTGAATGGTGGGACGACGATAGAAGACAAGTCTCCGGCGCATTACCAGTATAAAGGAAAATACATCATGACGGCTGTCAAGTCGGGACTTATGATTATTGACCAGCACAGGGCGCATGTGAGAGTGCTGTATGATGGCTACAGAAAGCAACTCGAAGACAAGGTCGGCAATACCCAGAAGATGCTTTTCCCGGAGATGATACAGTTTTCTCCTGCCGACAATGTGATATTTCAGAAGATAATGCCCGATATGCTGACGTTGGGATTCGACTTCAGCGACCTCGGTGGTGGCAGCTATGCTATCGGCGGCATTCCGTCCGGTCTTGAGGGCTTGAACCCGATAAGTTTAGTGAATGATATAGTGGCTTTGGCTTCAGAGAATACCATTTCCGTGGATGAGGATATAAACCATACGGTGGCTCTCGGACTTGCCCGTGATGCGGCAATACCTTATGGACAGGTGCTGAACAACAAAGAGATGGAGAATCTTGTGAACGAGCTGTTCGCTTCCGCCAATGTCAACTACGCTCCTGACGGCAAGACTATTATAGCAATACTTTCCCAAACAGACATAGACCACCTGTTCTGATAAATGGAACGGGTGGAAACATGTTTTTTTTAATACCTGTATTTATGTATCTTTATTCACTTTTGGGGGAATAAGATACATATTTTTTGATGTCTTTTTCTCACTTCTTGAAACGTGCTTATTTAGGCGAAAAAAGAAAGTTACGTAATTTCCATGAGAAAGTTACGGACTTTCTATTGGAAAGTTACCGACTTTCTTAAAATGACTTGCCGAACTTCTAAAAAGAGGTGATATTTTGCCTCGATAAACGTATGGCATATTTATACGGTTTTGTGTATATATATCCTGTTGTCTGTTACTCTTTACATCGTAGTGGAATGTAATTTTTTGTAACGATTTCTTTTGTGTTGTAAATTAAAATGCTATATTTGCAAAATAAAATTTAAAAGTTATGAAACAATTATTCATATTTGTATTTATCTTCTCCTGTTTATGTTTATCTATACAGGGGCAGGAGTTATCTGTCATTGGCAAGACAACAACCTTCTCTTATGATCTCAATGGAAATATCATTTCAAGGAGGTCTATTTCCCTTGCTTCTGCCAAAACTCAAGGTGGCATGAAAGAACAATCTGGTGGCGATATGACGATAATAGGCGGAGGCAACGGTAAATTCACAATAGACATAAAGAAAGATGCGAATCAAACAGCAAACTTCAGTCTGTATAACACACAGCCCAACCTTCTTGTTTCAGACAGATTTACCTCCAGTACATACACGGTAGATCTTACGGATTATCCAAACGGAATATATATCTTCAATGTCGAAGTGGGAGAGAAAGAGTACAGTGAGAAAGTTTTGTATGAATAATATACTTATGACAACATATAAATTAACCACCACTATATTGTCCTTGCTTTTGCTTGCATTCATTTCTGTAAAGGCAGATACCGTAGTTGGCAAGATATCAGACGAATACAGTGTTACGTCAACCGGACAATTCAAATACGAAATGCATATAGCTTGTGTAGCAGGTACGGGGGGTGTCATACCTCAACTTAATGTCGCTTACAACAGCTCTAATGGAATCGGACTTTTAGGCAAAGGTTTCGACCTTATCGGCATATCAAAGATAACCCGCTCTCCACGCAACCTTTTCCGAGATGGAAAAGCGGACATAGTACGTTTCGACGGCAATGACCGATTTACGCTTGACGGCAACCGCCTGACTATAGTACGGACGGAAGGAACGAAATGCGAATACCGCACGGAAAACAATACGTTCTCCAGGATTATTTCAGAAGGCGATTTAGCCAACCCGTCGCATTTCACAGTATATTCTAAAGACGGCACAATACACGAATACAAACCAGCAAGTGCGCTTTTCCAATCGGCGGCGCCGGATTTGTATTGGCTTGAGACAAAAGTGTCGGATAAGAATGGCAACTACTATCAGATAAGCTATGGCGGCAATATTTCGGAAAATGAATTCGTCCCGAAACGCATCGACTATACAGGAAACGACAATGCCGGGCTTTTGCCTTATGCCTCTGTATTCTTTACTTATCAAAATACTGTCAAGACCTCCGCCTTTGTAACAGGAAAGAAAGTGACCCACAGTTTGATTCTGGAATCCATAGAATCTCGCTATGGCGAAAAAGTGACAAGGAAATACACTTTCAATTATAATGCCGTTCACGGAACGCCCTATTTGTCACAAGTCATAGAGAGCGCCGACAACGACGACAAGCAGCCGACGTTTTTCTTATGGAACAATGACGATGCTGTAAATACAGAGTACCATGAGTCGTGCGTAAGTTTAAATTCCAATGAGAAAAATACTATAATAGGCGATTTCAATGGTGACGGCAAGACTGACATTTTGGTAAAAGAGCTTGGCTCTTCAAATGCAGAATACAGATTGTTCCTCAGCGACGGACATAAATTCAGATCAACTGATTCCGGAACATTCGTAATACCAGAAAACGTCAATCCAAAGGCGAAGACATTCAGTGAAATACGAAGCGGCGACTTCAACGGCGACGGATATGACGACATCCTCGTAGAAAGGAAAAACTCGGACTTCTATGCCTATGATCTGTATCTATCTGTTGTTGACGCAAGCGGCAACGTGGTTTTAAAATATGAAAAAAGCATAATTCCGTACGTGCATATGTCGCATACTATAAAAGTAATCGATGTCAATCAGGACGGAGCAGCCGACGTGTTGATAAGGAGCGTATACGGCAGCGATTACTTTGTCCTTGTCTCCTCCTCATCAGAAAGCGGTGTCATCCCCCTCGCTGATCAAACAAACAAATTAACACTTCCAAGAAACGACAATTTTCAGGACGCTCCGCTGACGGGTGTTGTAATGACAGATTTCGACGGGGACGGAACGAGCGAGGTTCTGAACGGCTACAGCCTTTATTCCTTGTCGCCGTCAGGAGAACTGAAATATGACTGGACGATAAGCCTGGGATCAAGCTATTTTACTGTCGGCGACTTCAATGGTGACGGCAAGACAGATATTCTGACGATGGGCAATTCGGATAAAGCCCCAGACAAGGACTGGGACATGAATTTCAGTATCGGCAAATATACCGAGGGGCAGATTCCGTTTGAGACTCATTCCTTAACACCGCTCTTCGATCCCCGGAAAAAGACAATATATGTAGCCGACATCAACGGGGACGGATATGATGATTTGTTCATAGTAGACAATAAAACAACAAGCGGCGCAAGGAAAGAGGCGGACATATACATAAATGAAGGCGCAGGTACGTCATTCAGGAGTTATGTCGGTCCCACAGTCTATGGCACGGACAAGCGAGGATTTGTCTTTGCCGACTTCAACGGCGACGGCAAGCAGGATTTTCTGTGCGGTACGTATACAAACGACAAGAACCGCCAGCTGGATCTGTGTCTTACGGTCAGCAACAAAGATAACGGCTTGTTATCAGATATCATCGATGGCTTAGGCAACACAACTTCCATCTCGTACGGACAACTCACAGACAATGCCTTCATGGAGAGGGGAAGAACAACCACATATCCCGTCGTTTCTGCAAGCTGCCCATGGTATGCGGTAAGCAGAATCAGCACACCAGACGGAACAGGAGGTGTTCACGATGTAGAGTACAGATACAAGAACCTCCTTCTGCATAAAAGAGGCAGAGGCGCACTCGGTTTTGAATACACTAAAACTATAGACAAAACAACAGGCACCACTACAGAATCAACCTACGAAATAATAAGACCAGAGATTGTACCGCAATTAAAATCAACTGTTATAACCGTTAATGGGGTTGTAGTAAACGAAACGAACTATACGAACACGCTTTCATATCAATATCATAACGGTCAGAACGAGGTTTCTTATTCCTGTTTTCCTTCAAACACAGTGACGCGTTCTTACGAGTACAATTCCGGCAGCCTTATATCAGAAAAAAGCGCGTCGTCAGAATATGATACGTTCGGCAATATGACAAAGAGTATTGTAACAAGCGGAGACAAGACGGTAACGACAATAAACACCTACAAGAATGACGAGGACAAGTGGATTCTCGGCAGACTTATAAAAGCGACGGTGTCGAAATCTGGCAGCGGCGGCAACTTCCTTACATCAGAATTTGACTATGACGATAATTCTGGACTTCTTGTAAAGGAAATCTTCGAACCTGGCTCAGCTATAGGATACGTAAAGACATACAGACATGACATATTCGGGAATATCACTCTAAGTGCGAAAATTCCAAATGACGCAAAATATGGAAAACGGACAACATCAACGGAGTATACTGCGGACGGGCGTTTCATAAAGAAAACAACCAACAGTCTCGGACACGAATCATGCATTGTGGCAGACCCGTCACTTGGCGTTGAAACTCAGACAACAGACGCAAACGGATTGATAACCCGATACGCTCATAATGGTTTTGGGGAGACAACGGAAGCGGTCTCTCCGCTTTCGACAACAAAGACGCATGTAGGCTGGAGTTGGAAAAGTGAATATGCGCCTGAGAACAGCACATATTACATATGTACGGAAAGTACAGGAGATCCAGCCCAGTTGGAATTCTTCGACTGCCTTGGAAGGTCGTTGCGAAAAGTTACGACAGGTATCGGCGGGAAGACGGTATACACAGACGTTGTATATAACTCCAAGGGACAGGTTATTATGAGTTCACAGCCGTATTTCAAGGGAGAAGAAGCGCATTGGAATACAATGGAATATGATGATGCCGGAAGGCTTGTGCACAAGACGACAGCAGGCGGTGATGAAGCGTATATGGAGTATGACGGACTGACTACGACAACAAGGGACGTAAACGGAAATGTGTCCGCCAAGACTGTTGACATGAACGGAAATACGGTGAAGAGCACTGACAATGCCGGCAACGCCGTATCATTCAAATATGACGCTGACGGCAACTGCATAGAGGTGGCGGGACCGCGCACCAGCGCATATATGGAATATGACAAATACGGAAACCGCACAAAACTGATAGACCCAGACCTCGGAACGATAACATACGAATATAACGCCTACGGTGAACTTGTAAGGCAGGTTTCGCCAACAGATACCACGGAATATGCGTATGACCGGCTCGGACGCTTACAGAAGGAGAAGAAGTCGGACTTCACATACAGCTATACATACGACACAAAATGGAAAGGTTCTACGGATGCTGTAACCTGCTCAAACGGCATGCGTAAGGTTTTTACATACGATAGTTACGGCAGAGTGGTAAGTGAAGACGAAACTGTAAACAGCAGGACGTTCACCACAAAGACCAGCTATAACGCCATTGGAAAGATTGGCATACTTGCATATCCTTCTGGATTCAGTGTAAAGAACAATTATGATGCGAACGGTTATCTAATATCAGTAACGTCCCCTTCTGACAATGGTCTGTGCTTTTGGAAAGTCGGAAAGGACAACGCTGCCGGACAGATGCTTTCGGAGACATACGGAGAGAATACAACAATCTACAATGATTACGATGTAGTTGGCAGACTCATAAGGACGAGGTTACCGGGAACTTTTGACAGGTCGTATGAATACAACAGAAAGGGGAGTCTCGTAAAGCGTACGGACAACATGCGCTCTATGACAGAGACTTTCTCTTACGATAACTTGGAGAGAATTGTAAATGTCAGCGACACAAAAGGGCATGACATAAATATAGAATATGACGCTGTCGGGAACATAACGAGTAAGACCGGACTCTGGAAGCTAACATATTATGATACGTCAAACAGAATAAAGTCTATTGGCAAAGGCTCATACTCTGTGCCGGACATAAGTGAGGTAAAATACACGTCTTTCAACAAGATATCGTCATTGACGCAGGACTTCTCCGATGACATCTCGATAAAGTACAACAAGCTGGAACTGTCGTATGGCATAGATAAGTCACGTGTTTTTGAAAAAATCACAAAGTATAACAGACACCGTCTTTGCGGACAGCAGACCGACTTCTGTAAAACAAGGACGAAATATTACGTCGGAGGCATATACGAGGAATCTGAAGAAAAAGACGACATCCGACAGCTTGATTATATATATGCCGGTGGAAAAATAGTGGCTTTGCATGAAAAATCAAGCAAGAACGGAGAAAAATGCTTATATTTGCACCATGATCATTTAGAATCCGTTATGGCATATACAGACGAAAAGGGAAATATCATAGAGGAACTGAGCTATGACGCTTGGGGCAGAAGACGCAATCCCGACACATGGGAGTGTTACAAGTTTTCGACAGATACAGTCTCGGCATACGATAGCGGATTCTCCGGACATGAACATCTTGATCTGTTTGATATTGTGAACATGGACGGCAGGATGTATGACCCTGTTATAGGCAGGTTCATGACACCCGATCCCTTCGTGCAGATGCCGGACTACACGCAAAGCCTTAACCGCTACTCTTATTGCGTAAATAATCCGCTTTCGCTTACGGACCCGACCGGCTACAGCTGGATAGGGGACTTTTTCGGTGCTGCCGTCGGTATTGCTGTCGGCATAGAGACGGGAGGCGCGGGCTGGGGCATCCTCATCGGCGGAGCCCTTGGCGGAGCATCGTCGGCATTGGTCAGCTCGGTTATTAACGGCGCCAACCTGTGGCAGACGACAAAGGGCGTACTCTCAGGGGCGTTTTGGGGAGCGGCGACCGCAACCATGAACTTTGATATAGGCAATATAGAGAACATATACGCAAGGATTGGCTTGCACAGCGTGTCTGAAGGTTCTGTAGAAGCCATTCAGGGCGGAAGCTTTACCCATGGTCTCGTCATGGGGCTGGTCTCAAGTTCCGGCAGTGCAGCGATAAACAGATACAGCACGCATCTTACCTATGCTGAGAGAGTGGCGGTAAATGCAGTCCTTGGTGGTGTCGTGTCGGAACTCGGCGGAGGAAAGTTCGCAAGCGGAGCGATGACGGCGGCTTATGCCATGCTGTTTAATGACCTGAAGCATTTGGGACCAACGTATAAACAACTGAAAAAGATTTTTAATTTTTATAATGATAATACAAAAAATTTAAGCAAAGTTGATTTCTATGACTATTTAGGTGGAGAAATAGCAGAGGCTGCTCAACAAAATCCTTCTTATTTTATAAACACATGTGCAGCACGTTTAAGTTATGCAATGAATAGTGCAGGTTTTAAAATACCCTTTATTAAAGGACAAACGATGTGTGGTAGAGATGGGAAAAATTATTTTCTTCGTGCAGCAGATATGAGAAAATACTTCATCAAATTGTGGGGTTCTCCAAGAATTGTCGGATTACCTTATCTTATAATGAAAAACGGTATCGTTTTTCAAAATGGTTTAAAGGACGTAACAGGACATGTTGATGTGTTTTATAATGAAGTATCTGGAGGAGCAGCATATACTTATTACAATGATAAAAAGAATTACCCTAATACAATAACAGAAACTTGGAAATATGGAAGATAGAAAAAATATCCTGATATTGTTTTTTATAGTTTTTATGACTATATGTTGTAATGGTACACAATCGTTACAGAACGAAAAGAAAGTTTTTATAAAACAATTAGATTTTGGTTACAAGGAATATTTTGTTTGTTATGATAAGGACACATCACAATGTTCATGTATATTCAGTCCTGTTTATTATTATGGACTTTGTGTGGAGCTCTATCGTAGTCCAAATGAAAAATACTTCTTTCGCTATATGAATAAAGATGAAAATGACACAACAGCTTTCGGAGGTTTTAAGAAGCCTCGGGAGAAAATATTTAGAAGTCCAACAAGTGCGGAAATGATTGATGAGATAAGGCAATGTCTTTCTGTAGCATCGAAGAAATATAATCTAAATAAGCTTTATCACTTTTCTTTCCGTTTAAGTTATTGGTGTGATGTTGCTATACAAACATCTGAAATTCTGGAAAAAGAAAACAAATTAAATGTAATAAAACATGCTGATATTGACAAAGCATTAGAAAAAACATCATTGAAAGATAGTCTGATGAACATTTTGGGATGTTATGGGAAAACTATAAAAGAAATTGCTTGTTATGAGATAATATCATTACTAAGAAAAGAAAATTTAAAGGATTATTCTCTTTTATATGAAGATAGTCATTGTCCAAATGAAATAGTGGATGTGGAAGTCATTGTATATTTTGATGACGCCCATTAAAATATACACGAAATACCTATATTTTCTCAATGAAAGTAGCCCCAAACAATATGGTCTCAACTTTTCTATAAAATAGGAGGATAATTCGCTTTTTTTATGTAAGTTTGCATACTAAAACTTATCACAACTGTAATACAACTGAAGTTTCGTGGTTTTTCAACTTGCAAGACAGTTGGCAAGACGACATACGTGGATGAAAAGACATTAGAACAACAAGAATATAACTTAAAACTAAGAGCCTATGTATTGTATTAATTGTGGGGCGAAGCTCCCACCCGGACATAAATTCTGTGGCATGTGTGGTACACGTGTCCCTGTAATTGAAGATACACAACCAGCTCCTGTAGCTGAGACTAAGGAAGAACCAGCTCCGCAACCTGTGGTTCAACCTGAGCCTATACCACAACCAGTGGTTCAGCCGGAGCCAGTTCCGGAGCCAGTGGTTCAGCCTGAGCCAATACCACAACCAGTGGTTCAACCGGAACCAGTTCCGCAACCAGTAGTACAACCAGAGCCAATACCAGAGCCGGTTGAGCAACCTGTCGTTCAACCGGAACCAATACCACAACCGGTGGTTCAACCAGAGCCAGTTGAGCAACCAATTGTTCAACCGGAACCAATTTCACAACCTGTTCATCAACCAGAGCCTGTACCACAACCTGTAGTACAGCCAGAACCGGTCAGTCAGCCGATAAAGCCACAACCTGTTTCCCAGCCACAGTATCAGCCACAGCCAGGAGAAACTGTAGCGTCGCTTGATTTCGTTTCTGCAGTAAAACTTGCGGTAGGTAATATAATGAACTTCGGTGGACGTGCGCGACGTTCAGAATTTTGGTGGTGGACTCTTGTCGTTTCCGTAGCAGCTGTCGTATTCCTCTTTATACCATATCTGAGAGCATTGGCAGTGCTTGGGTGGACAGCCCTTGTGGCATCTGCGGTGGTAAGACGACTTCACGACTCAGACGCCCCAAACATTATTGCTTTTGCCTTTATAGGACTTTCGCTTGTGTTCTCCGTATTTAACGGTCTCAGACTGCTTGGCGTTGTCGATGAGGTGTATTCTCTGGAGAGAGCCTTCTATGGTGGTTTCGGAGCAGTTCTCAACTTGTTGTATCTTGCATGCGGAATCATTACGCTTATAGCATGGGGTATCGTTGTCTTTTTTGCTGTAAAGGACAGTGGATGTGACGACAATAAGTGGGGAGCGAACCCAAAGAGTGCCGCATCTTAGAACATTGTGCCATAAATAACGTGAAGAAAAATATGAAGTATATATATAAATATGTATTTACGGGTGTGTTGCTGTTATGCGTGAATGTCGCTTATCCGCAAGCATTCAAGCTGCCGACGAAGAAACCGCGTGCGGCAGCACCTGCCAAGAGGGCGACACCTGCCCCTGCAGTCAAGAAGCCGACAGCAACAGCAACGCCAGCCAAGAAAGCACCAGCTGTTAAGTCTTCTTCTCCAGTGCCTACCAGAAAACCGACGACTGTTGCTCCAACGAGAAAAAGTGCAACCGGTGGTTCCTCGGCAAGAAGTACAACGGTAAGGAACACAACGACAAATAAATCTGCCGTATCGAGACGAACAACGGTGTCACACGCTTCCCGTAACTATACTTATTCGGAAGTAAGAAACAAAATACCGGTTGCTGATATCTTGTCAATGGCATCGGTAAGTGATATGAGCACATTGCTCTGTTCCAGGGGTTTTACGTATACCCATGTCGGTCCGTTTAATGATTCCAACCATTATGTATGGACTATCAACAGCACCTTTTCCGGCAGTAATCCGGAGAGTGTACGTCCTTCAGGCAACGGCATCAGTTGTATGGTGGAGAATTGTGAGACTCTTGATTTCAGTGGAATGCGTATAACCGTGTTTAACGAGTCGGTAAAGAAGCATCTTCAGACGCAGCTTGACGAGGTGCACCGTTATAGAGGAACGAAGTTCGTGTTGCCATGGGCGGATGGAGAATACTACGACTATTCTTTGGCTAAGACAGGAAGTGCGTGGGTGATCAGCGTTTATGGAGCTTATTTCGGTGCTCATGGCAGTGTGGAAACCCTTGCCAATGCCGATGCACAGGTGACGACATATTCATCATCCGGCTCATCTGCTGTCTATGATTTGGTGGAACAGCAGCCTTCCTTCCCCGGTGGTGCAGGAGCTTTGAACCGTTGGCTTGCCGAGAATGTGAAGTATCCGGCAAGAGCTGCGGAGAAAGGAATAGAGGGAAGAGTCATCGTGCAGTTTATCGTCGACACCGACGGCAGTATTACCAATGCCCGTGTGGTTCGCAGTGTCAATCAGTATTTGGATAAGGAGGCTCTGCGTGTCGTGTCTGTGATGCCACGATGGAAACCTGGAATGCAGGATGGGAAACCGGTAAGGGTGAGATATACCGTCCCGGTAACATTCAGATTGAGTTAATCACAATATAAGATATTATAAGATGAAAAAGATTATAGCATTGTTAGCTTTTGTCGGTCTCCTTGCGTCATGCGACAATGAGTTAAGCATAGAATACATGCCGTTCAGAGATAAGGAGGACGGCAACTGGGGAATGATAAGCAAGGATGGCGATGTGTTGTTCACGGGAGAGTTCAAACATGAACCTACCGTGGCTATGCATGGCAGGTATTGGGCAAAGAACGGTGACGGCAAATGGGAGCTGTATGGTCTTGACGCCAAGCCGGAACAGATAGGCAAGACGCAATATGACCAGGCAGGAGCTTTCATAGAGAGTGTGGCTCCGGTGGTGGAACACGGCAAGCCTATACAGTTTGTTGATAAGGATGGCGAGGTGAAGGTGACGCTTGGTAATGTGGACGGTCAGCAGATTACGGAGTGTACTAACTTCTGTGAGGGTCTAGCTGCCATAAAGGCTGGAAAGTATTATGGCTTTGTTGACAAGTCCGGCGATGTGGTCATCAAGCCGGAATATGTTGAAGTATGCATGCCTAACGACGGAAAGATTGTCGCTATACACAAGAAGTACGAGAAGTATCTTGCCAACGACGATGAAGTCTCGAAGGTGAAGTATACGGTACTCTCTACCTCCGGCAGTGTTCTCTCGGAGGTCAGTCTGAAGAAAGACTATAATATAGGCGGTAAGTTCAGTGAGGGTGTCATGGTGGCTTATGACAAGTCGGGCAGCAAGTCGCAGGCTGGTCTTGTGGATGTTGACGGAGAGTGGGTGCTCAGACCCTCCTCAAAGGTGCGCGACATAACAGAGGTGCTTGGCGGTAAGTTCATATTCTTCGATGGTGACGGGTATGGTGTGATGGACTTCGACGGTAATGTGCTGATACGTCCGAAATACAAGGCGTTGCATTTTGCTTTCAAGAAAGACTATCTCTTTGCTCGTGAAGACCGCAAGGACTCCCAGTATACGCTTATCGATATGGAGGAGAATCAGATTGGTACGGATGAATATTACATCACATGCAGGTTCTATGGCAAGTATGCTGCCGTGATGCGCGACAAGAACAACTGGATATTCATCAATAGCAAGGGTGAGGATCAGAATGTGAAGACTGACATATATAATATTGATGACGAGTCGTTGGGAGACACCCGATTCTATAGTCAGTATGTAGACGTCAATGCTCTCGTCAACTCTTTCAATCTCGGTAAGGACGGAATGCTTGGCTTGACGGTAGGAGAGAATGCAGAGAATACCGTGGCTACAATGAGAAGGGTGTGTGACGGTTCGGTGACAGACGAAGCGAGGGGATATGTCTACAACCAGTCTGTGTCTGGCAGAATGACTCTATCGAGAATAAATATCAATGTGGATGCTATCTTCGATGATTACATCGCTGAGGCTATCGAGGAACAGGTTCAAGGTACTTTCTTCTCTTATTCAAAGACGGTAGGGCATAAGTTCAAGGATATAAAGCCGAGTCAGATAAGTGTTATGATCAAGAAGCAGGATTTGCTTGACGGCAAGATGGCAGAACTCACCACCGCCTTTATAATTAAGGTGAAGTCACTTGGAAAGGTTTTGAAGGAAAACAAGAATGCTGTTTTGGTGAGTGTCGGGCAGCAAGCATATTTCGTTGCTAATGCCGGAACGGAGATATATGTGGTATATGGCAATCTTGATACTGACAACATAGACATTTCTGCATATCAGAATGTTGAAGAGGGTAGTCCTGTAGATACTTCCGGTACGGACACTTCCAGTACGGACACTTCGTCAGGTGAAGGTGCCGAGCCTGACTCTGATGACCCTTATGGTCTTGATGCCCCATGCGATTATACCGAGCCGGATGTGGATTATGACTAAACACATATAGTCTGTCGATATAAAAGGCGAGACCGGTTATTCTGGTCTCGCCTTTATCTGTGCGCTCGGTTGACGGCGTGTATATCATTCAGGCATGAAAAAATCCCGACTGGCGTTGCCAATCGGGATTAACTCTTTTGTGCAATTCGCTGTGCGATGATTATCGACGCAGACCGAGAGCCTTGATTATAGCACGATAGCGATTGATGTCGCGGTCGTAGAGATAATCGAGCAATGCACGACGCTTACCTACCATCTTGGTCAAAGACCTTGCAGTAGTATGATCTTTACGGTTCTTCTTCAAGTGTTCCGTCAAGTGGGAAATACGGTATGAGAACAATGCTATCTGGCTCTCAGCAGAACCAGTATCAGAGTTAGACTTTCCGTACTTGCTAAAGATCTCTTCTTTTTTTG
>OLGZ01001339.1_pt1 | contig 14346 bp, 10 predicted proteins | sample 1605981 | NCBI WGS metagenome assembly OLGZ01 (sample SAMN03283291) | human gut metagenome | biome: human-associated habitat; material: feces | host: Homo sapiens | place: Peru | collected 2012 | reverse complement strand
GTAATGAACAAATTGCTTCTTTTCATTTCTCCACCTCTGCCTATAATCTAAAGGGAGATTTATTATTTATGCAAACATGTTAGCATATATTTTCTTGATCGACAAGTACTTTTATGGGATTTTAGCTATTATTGAATTCATAATCTTCCATTGAAACTGATAAAAATATCAAAGGTTTGATATTTTTATCAATCGTGCTTGCAACAATCAGACTTGAGTCCCAGCCAGCCATGACAATGAAACGAATGTAGCGCAACTATCATAGCGTATACGTCCTCTCTCCTCAAAAGCATACAAAATCAGACGCTGCACCACCGAGCGAAAAATCGCCATCATAAAACCGCCGGAAGGTGATCCACAAGGGATCCTCCTTCCAGCGGTTTTATCCTGTACGCAAAGGGCTACAGGATGTAATTCGAAATATCTATATTTTCCGTGACATCGCCGAGCTTATTTCTCACATAGCTCTCGTCGATGGTGACATGCTTATCTTCGAGGTCTGGCGCATCGAAGGAGAGGTCTTCCAAGACGCGCTCCAAGATCGTATAGAGGCGGCGGGCGCCGATGTCTTCGGTCTCGGTATTCACACGGGAGGCGATGTCGGCGATGGCGGAGAGGGCGTCTTCGGTGAAGGTGATGTCGACGCCTTCGGTCTCGAGGAGCGCGGTGTACTGGCGGATGAGGGCCTGCCGCGGCTCGGTCAGAATGCTGCGGAGGTCATCCTTGGTAAGGCTTGAAAGCTCGACGCGGATCGGGAAGCGTCCCTGGAGCTCGGGGATGAGGTCGCTGGGCTTGGAGACGTGGAAGGCACCGGCGGCCATGAAGAGGATGTGGTCGGTCTTCATCTGGCCGTACTTGGTCTTGACGGTCGCACCTTCGACGATCGGGAGGATGTCGCGCTGCACGCCTTCTCGGGAAACGTCGGGACCGCTAGAGGAGCGGCCGCCTGCGATCTTATCGATCTCATCGATGAAGATGATGCCGCGTTCTTCGGCGTAGTGGATGGCTTTGTCTTTGACAACTTCCATATCGACCATCTCATCGGCAGCGGCTTCCGCGAGGATGCGCTTCGCGTCGCGAACGGTGACTTTCTTCTTTTTCATTTTCTTCGGCATCATGGAGGAGAGCATCATGGAAATCTGGTTCGCCTGTTCGTTATCGGTGTTCCCCGGATTTCCTTTCTCTTCCACTTCGATCTCGATCACGCGGTCGTCAAGGTCGCCGTTTCGGATGCGCGTCTCGAGGTCTTTTCTTCGCTCTTTCTCGCCTTCATCCATCGGCGTCTCTTTCTTCGCTTCGCCGAAGATGATGTCCATGGGGCTTCGTGTCTCGACTTTCTTGGAGGGCCACATGGCTTCCGCGATGCGGTGGATCGCTTCTTCGTCGGCATCCTTGCCATGGCGGGCGCTCTCTTCTTTCTTCACAAGGCGGACGGCTTCTTCGGCAAGGTCGCGGATCATGGACTCGACGTCGCGGCCGACGTAGCCGACTTCGGTGTACTTGGTCGCTTCGACCTTGACGAAGGGGGCGCGGGTGAGGGTCGCGATGCGGCGGGCGATCTCTGTCTTACCGACACCGGTCGGCCCGATGAGGAGAATGTTCTTCGGACTCACCTCTTTCGCCATTTCCGGCGTGAGGCGGCTGGCACGCCAGCGGTTTCGGAGGGCGACGGCTACAGATCTCTTCGCATCGCTCTGCCCGATGATGTACTGGTCCAGATATTCCACGATTTTTCGCGGGGTCAGGTTTGTATTTTCGTTCATCAGATTTCCTCCACGATGACATTGTGATTCGTATAGACGCAGATGTCGGCAGCGATGTGCAGGGATCTCTCCGCGATGTCACGGGCGGAAAGATCGGTCGCGGAGACAAGAGCACGCGCGGCGGCAAGAGCGTAGTTTCCGCCGCTGCCGATGGCGAGGATGCCGTCGTCCGGCTCAATGACTTCGCCGTTTCCGGAAACCAGGAAGAGGTGCTCGCCGTCGGTCATGATGAGAAGGGCTTCGAGCTTCTGCAGCACGCGGTCGCGACGCCACTCCTTGGCAAATTCGACGGCTGCGCGGACGAGATTGCCATTACAGTCAGAGAGGCGCGCCTCGAATTTATCAAAGAGCGCAAAAGCATCAGCGACAGAGCCTGCAAATCCGGCAATGACGCGGCCGTGGTAAAGGCGGCGCACTTTGCGGGCGGTATTCTTCATGATGACCGCATTGCCCATGGTCACCTGTCCGTCACCGGCGACGGCGGTGTGTCCATCCTTCTTGACCGCGAGGATGGTGGTGGCGTGAAATAGAGAGTCTTGGGACATGGGGTGTTCTCCTTTATCGTATTGGCTAAGGGAAATAGTGTTCAGGGTTAGCCCCTCGGGGCGTTGCCATTCTTTGATTGCGTGCGAAAGAGGTTCAGCGGGTTCTACAGGTTCAGAGGGTTCAACAGGGTTGGTGCGGCGCATAAAAATCAAAAACGCCGCGAGTATATATGAGGCAATGCCCGCATTCCAAATTCTCCCTCCTTCCTCTGAAAGGAGGGAGTACTATCGCGATCCGCTTCCTCTAAAAGAGGAAAACCCACGCAGAGAAAGGGGTTGGCATTTTTATTTGCGTCGCTTTGCAACGCCTCGACTTATCTAAAACTCACGGCGCCTACTTATTTTATGCGCCGCTCCGCAACCTTGAACCTGTCAACCTGAACCCTGAATCCGTCGCGCCAGCGACTAGACTAGAACGCAAAGAGACTCATCTGTTCTTCTTCCGGCAATCCTTTGAGGACGCCCATGGAGTCTAAGGTATCTATGATGGACTGGCTGACCTTGCCTCGCTTCTTGAGGTCCTCCTTCGAGGTGAAGGGATGATCCTGTCTGGCAAGGACGATCTCCTTGGCCACCGCATCACCCAGAGCAGGGATGCAGTTGAATGGCGGCAGGAGTTTCCCATCGACCATGAGGAATTGCGAAGCATCAGATTTTTCCAAATCAATCGGCAGGAAGGAGAGGCCGCGCAGGTACATTTCAGCAGCGACTTCGATGACGGTCGCATTTCCTTTTTCCACGGCTGTCGGCTTGTCAAGCGCTGCGATGCGGGCCAGCTCCTGCTTCATGGACGCAAGACCGCGCAGGATGACGGGCGCATTGAAGGAGCCTTCGGCACGGATGGTGAAGTAGGCGGCATAGTAGGCCAGCGGCTGATAGACCTTGAACCACGCGATGCGGAAGGCCATCATGACATAAGCGACGGCATGGGCTCTCGGGAAGAGGTAGCCGATCTTGAGACAGGAGTCGATGAACCACTGCGGCACATGTGCGGCATCAAGCTCGGCGCGGTTGTTCGAGCCGCCTTTTTCGAGGCCCTTGCCTTTACGGACATTTTCCATGACTTTGAAGGATGTCAGGGGCTTCACGCCATGCTGGATAAGGTAGTTCATGACGTCGTCTCGGGTAGAGATCGCATCCTCCAGTTTAACGACGCCGTTCTTGATGAGGTCTTGGGCATTGTTCAGCCATACGTCAGTGCCGTGGGAGAAGCCGGAAATACGGACCAGCTCCGAGAAATTCTTCGGACGCGTGTCTTCGAGCATGCCGCGGACGAAGGGCGTCCCGTATTCCGGCAGGCCGAGGGCACCGACGGTGACGCCTTTATTTCCGATGGCACTTGCAAGCTCATCCGGCATCAGGCCCAGCGCCTCGGGCGAGCTGAAGAGGGACAGTGTCTTCTGGTCGTCGAAGGGGATCTTCAGCGGGTCGATACCGGTGATGTCCTGCAGCATACGGATGACCTTCGGATCATCGTGGCCCAGAATATCCAGCTTCAGCATACGGCCGGAGATGGAGTGGTAATCGAAGTGTGTGGTGATGGTCCCGGGAATCTGCCGGCCATTCTCATCCTTCAGGTATTTTTTATTCGCGGCGTACTGGAGCGGCGTGAAATTGTGAATATCCATATCACGCGGGCAGACCATGATGCCTGCCGGATGCTGGCCGGTCGTGCGCTTCACCCCGGCTACACCGGCAGAGAGTTTTTCGATGAAAATATCATTGAATGTCAGCCCGCGATTCTCCGCGTATTTCTTGACGAAGCCATACGCTGTTTTATCCTGAATGCCTGCGATGGTGCCGGCACGGAAGACATTGTCGCGGCCGAAAAGCTCTTCGGTATATTTGTGCGCGACGCCCTGATCGTCTCCCGAGGAGAAATTAAGGTCGATATCCGGTACCTTGTCTCCGTCGAATCCGAGGAAAACGGCGAACGGGATGTCATGCCCGTTCTTCGCGAGATCGCTCCCGCACTTCGGGCATTTCTTATCCGGCAGGTCGAAGCCGCCACCGACAGAGCCGTCTTCGAAGAAATGGGTCCAGTGGCACTTCGGGCAGACGTAGTGCGGCGGGAGGGGATTCACCTCTGTGATGCCTGACATCGTCGCGACGAAGGAGGAGCCGACAGAGCCTCGCGAGCCGACAAGGTATCCTCGGTCATTCGAGTGCTTGACGAGCTTGTGCGCGATGTAGTAGAGGACGCCGTAGCCGTGATTGATGATCGGCGTGAGTTCGAGCGTCAGGCGGTCCTGTACGACCTTCGGGAGCGGGTCGCCGTAGATGGCCTTCGCATTGTCGTAGCACATCTTGACCAGCTTCTCATCCGCACCTGCGATTTTCGGGTTGTAGGATTTCCACTCTTCGGCGAGTGGCTTTAAGACTTCGCACTGCTCGGCGATCCTTCTTGTATTCGTGACGACGATCTCGATGGCCTTTTCTTTGGGAAGGTAGCTGAATTCATCCAGCATTTCCTGTGTGGTACGGATGTAAACGGGCGGATGGGACTCGATCTTCCCCGGTTTCTCCCAGTTCGAGAGGAGAATGTCACGATTTCTCTGGTCTTCTGCAAACATGTAGTGCGCGTCGGATGTCGCGCAGCAGGGCATCCCTGCCTTGTCGGCGATCTCGATGACCTTGCGGTTCAGATCCGCTAGGTCTTTCTTCGTATTGATCTTGCCATACTTGTCGTCATTGATGAGGAATTCATTGTTTCCGAGCGGCTGGACTTCGAGGTAATCGTAGAACTTGGCTTTTTGGATGAGTTCCTCATCACTCTCCCCCGCAAGGACCGCACGGAAGAATTCTCCCATGACGCAGGCGGAGCCGTAGATCAAGCCTTCGTGAAGCTCTTCCAGAATGGGCTTGGGGATGAGCGGACGTTTTCTGTAAAATTTGAGGTGCGACAGTGTCACCATGCGGTACAGGTTGCGCAGACCGGTGATGTTCTTCGCAAGGATGATGATATGACCGTACTGCTGGCGGTCGGCGTCCGGATCTGCCGGGATCTCATCGATCATGTACCCCTCCATGCCATAGATGACCTTCTGGTGATACTTGTCTGCGAGATCCTGGATCTTCGGGAATGCCTGAATGACGCCATGGTCTGTGATCGCGACCGCCGGATGATGCCACTTTGCTGCCGTCTTGATGATCTCTTCATTGTCGATAAGACCATCGAGGCTCATTTTCGTATGCAGATGGAGCTCGACGCGCGGCATCTCGTAATTGTCCTCGTGGTCGATCTTGACTGTCTCCCCCTTCTCCATCTGAGACAGCTCCAGCACAAGCCCGCCGGAGTACTTGTCGAGGCGCACATTGCCGCGCACCTTGACCGTCGTCCCCGGCTTCAAAGACTCGACAGCTTCTGCCTCCTCGGGGCGGTCGAAAAATTTCTTGCACGGGATGCCATTCGTTTCATCGGCGAGATTCATGAGAAGGAGCTTCTTTTTGCTGCGAAGCTCGCGGACCTCGATAGAGATCACCGTGCCGACAAAAATGACACCATCCTTCTCTTCATTCACAGTGCGGATCTCGATGGCCTCTCCCGTGATATGCTTCCTGCCAAGGTATATGCCATTCACTGCGCCGCTTTTTTTGGCAGCGGGTGCGGGCGCTATGAAAGCACTCTTCGGCAGGACGCTCGAAAGAGATGGCAGACTGCTCGGCATGGAGATCCCCGGCATCAGTGTCTCTTCTGCCGGTACCGTCATTTCCGCTTCCTGCGCCGCGGCAATGTCGTCAGCGGTCGGGAAGACAGGGATATCCGGCGCAAGGCTGTAGCTCTCCATGGGCTCTTCCGGCGGTGGGAAATCCACCGGCGGCATATCCGGATCCATCATGGGCGCTGCGGGCGCAAAAACCACACTCGACACATCATCGCCATTGATATAGATCGTTTCCACGCATGCCAAAGCCGGCCCCATATCTTTGAGTGCCTTCAATGCGGCTTCTTTATGGTCGGCCTTGATGTACCATGCGCGGCTCTCTGTGTCGATCTCCATCAAAGTGATGACGGATCCCGCCTGTCGGGACTTCAGACGATACTTTCCCATAGGATCTCCTTTCAAGGTATAGATAACACAGGTGGTGGCATTTCGACTTTTTAGGATGAGACATTAGAAATTAGGGATTAGGGATTAGAAATCCCAATTGACCAGTGACTGGTGACTGGTGACTGGTCACTAAATGCCACCGTCAGGCATTGCCACGATTTACGCTCCGCGGCGCTTCTATATTTTGATGCGCCGCTCCACCATTTCTCATTTCTGATTTCTCATTTCTCATCACTTCATGCTCCCGTCTTCACTGCCTTAGGGGATGGTGGCTCGGATGGCTGGGGAGGATCATCCGGTTTCACCTGATAGGTGATGACAGTATCGACCGGTTCATAGTCAGAGAAGAAGCTGTCGTGGTAGATGCGGCCGTCAGCCCACTTGACAGACTGCGTGACGAGGACATTGTGTCCTTCATGGCCTTCCTCGACCTTTTTATCCTCTTCCTGCGAAGGGTCGACACGGATCACGGTCTTAAAAGGCAGGACTTCGTCGCTCTTCTTTGCGATCTCTACGAAAGAGGGCTTGTCTTCCTGATTTCCTAAGATGCGCACGGTCACAGCACCCGGTTCGTAGACCGCATAAATGTAGACGCCATGCTTCAAATGGTTCAGGAAGCAGAAATCTAGTGAACCTTCCGCGACGGTCGCATCACGCCCGATCGGTGCATAGGATGCCGGCGAATAGTGACAGGTACGCTCTGTCACGGCAAGTCCTGACAGGATGACGGCATTGAAGAGCGTCGTGCTCACCTGACAGACGCCGCCGCCTGTCCCCGGCTCGACCCTGCCATTGATAATGACAGGGGCTTCGAGATAGCCATTTGCACTGGAACGGGAGCCTGTCGCCTGGTTATAGGAAAAAGAGACTCCCGGTGCGATGTACCTGCCGCTGATACTGTTTGCAGCGATCTCGATATTTCTGCTGCGGTTGCCCTCTGGATAAAAGGTGGTCGTGTATTCGGCAAGGACCGCATTGATTTCCTTGGCAGCCTCCTTTGTCATATTCGGCATCTGGATGTCTGTGGCCGGGATCTCCACCTCTCCGCTTTCGCCCTTTTTGAGTTGGAGCGCGGCTGCTTCTTCCAGTGCCGCCTTGTCGATTTTCATGGAAGGCCTGCCTTCATCGAAGGAAACGGATCCGTCTTTCCCAAACCGCGGCTTCGCATTGACAGGAGGATTCGCATACTTGGTGGCCAGCTGGGCGATATCCTCGGTGAGGTGCTTCTCATCAAAGGAAGCATCGATGACCGCACTATGCCCGGTGAGGAGGATCCGCCAGCGATCGTACCAGCGCTGGAAGAGCCCGCCCGTCCGTCCAAGAGCCATGGCTTTCTCTATGGCCTTCTCGTCATAGCGGACAGAGAGCGAGCGGAAGGAGATCTCTTCGTGAGCATCCTCCTTTGTAAGTACCAATTTTCCGTGCAAAAGATCCGCATTTTTCACGGAAAAAAGCTCCTTGAGTTCTTCCTCCGTCGCGCCGCCTGCCTTTGTCCCATGGATGGTGACGCCGGGGATGACCCTGCCGTCACTTACCCAGAGAAACGGCGCGCTTCCGATGCCGATAACAGCCAGTGTGAAAACCAGTCCGAATATCCGCTTCCAGCGGTATCGTCTTTTACTCAATGATAGTCCCTTCGTTTCGTATATGACATTGGGGTGTAAGGTTTATAGGTTCAGGATCAGCCCCTAGGGCGTGCTGCCCTTTAATTAGGGATGAAAGTCTCTCTTGAATGAGGAATTAGGAATTAGGAATGAAGGCGGCGGCTTCGCCGAGATCGATGAAGAGGTCGCAACTGTTCTGGCATTCGTTATCTCACATACGACGTTTCTCGCCACTCAGGATGACGAAACGAAAGTCTGATGTCTCCCAGTCTTTTAGTCTTATCCCTAGCCGCCAATCACCAGTCACTTATTTCCTCAAACAATACTTCAAGAGCAAATCTTTGAGTTCGAGCTCTGAGGCGCCTTGGCGGGAAGCGAGCTGGTACTTCATGATCTCCAGAAGGAACCACTCCGCCTCTTCTTCCGTGACCTTCCTTGCCTCGGCCTGCACGGCCCGCCACTGCCAGGAGGATCTCACCCCCAGCGCCTGCTGGATACGGGTGGGCGGCACGTGATTCCTTTCCATTTCCTTCAAGATCTTGATCTTTCTGAATTTGGAAGAAAGAAGTCCGAGATTTTTGATCGTGGTGGTCATACCCGTGAAAACGCGGTCCGCACTCTCTAAGACCAGCTGTGACTTTTTGTCCAGAAGAGCATCGACGAATTTGAAGATCCCCTGATTCATGTAGTCGGGAAGTGCAAGCTCCAAAAGCTCCTTCGTCACGACAGCCTTTTCCCCGCACATCAGTACCATCTTATCACATTCCGTCTGCAAAAGGGGCAGGGAAATCGTATCCCACGAGGAGAGAACATCCTCCAAATAAGTCCGTGCGGAGAAATCGACACGCTTGCCCGCCGCTGACAGGAGACGTATCATCGCGCCTGCCGCATCACGCGGCAAAAGGAGCGAAAGCTCTTCACTGTAGCAGACAGACAGCAGCCCTTTCACGATCTTCGTTCGCTTGTCCGGCTTTCCATCGAGCTGGATCAGGCAGAAAATATCAGGCGGCAGGCCTTGCAGCACCTCTACAAAGTGGAGGGCCGCCTTTTCTTCTTTCTCTGCTTTCGAAATGCGCTTCAGGAAAGGGGGATTGTGCAGCACGACCGCAGTCGCACTGGAAAAAAGTGACTGCCCCGCCAGGGCATTCTCATACTCTTCCAGACTTCCCTCTCCATCGAACAGAACGGGATCCGGCGGATCTCCCTCAAAATAGGCCTTGAGCAGACCCTCCCGACGAAGGGCAAGGGATACCAGATCTTCACCATAGAGAAAACAGCAGTTCTTTTTATTTAACTTTTTGGCAGGCATAAGTGATCGTCCTTATATAAATGTAAACAGGAATCGGGAGTGACTTGGGCTGGTGTCTAGGGATTAGGGATTAGACATAAAGACTGAAAGACTAAGAGACTGGGACGTCTGATGTCTGATGTCTGACTTCTCACCCAGTCCAGAAGCTGACAAATCGCAATACCAGTCACCAGTCACTAGTCACCAACTTCCACCCATTCTTGTACACGATCTCCTGCATCCCCTTCTGATACAGGTTCACGGACGGGATGTCTTTGAAGTCGAAAAGCTCCATGTCTTCATAGGCATGGACGAGACGGGTCCCGCCATAGATGACTAGCTCGGGCGCCATGGTCTCCGCGTCTTTTTCCGTATATTCTTGAAAGCCATGGCTGCCGGTGATCCACAGGGTATGAGGAGACGCTTTTGGCATGGGTCTTCGTCCGGAAAGGAAGATGTCCTTCTCCCCCATCACCATCTGCCAGCTGCTGCCATTGGTGATAAAGTGCAGCTCATCCAAAGAAAGTGCGGCCCTTCCCAGACATCGCACGCGCGCTGTCTGCCCCGATAGAAGCTGCGTCGCCCATTTTCGTGGATCGCCGCCCGTCACCCAGATCTCCCTGACAGGTATCCCCATCACGAGAGGGAGCGGCTTATCGACATCCTCCAGATCCAGAATGAGTACATCTGCCTCCTCTACCCCTTCATAGGCGAGAATAGAATTCCACTCCCAGACAGCGGTGTGTGAGGAGATGCGGCTTGCCTTATAGTATAAGATGTTTCGCCCGTCATTGACAAGAAGGATTCCGCGGTCACCGCCAAGATCCGGGCAGATGACGCGGGTCGAAGGCGCCAGGAGCTGAGCCGTCGCTATGGCAAGAAAAAGAAGCGACAGCATGCCTCCGGCAGCCATGCGAGAGCGACCGGAAAGCCGCTTTCTGAAATACACCACCGCAAGAAGTGCATAGTAAAAGGCTATTTCTAAAGAAGAAAGACCGCCTGTCACAAGCTGCGCTCCCCTGGCCGAGGAGAGGAGGAAATTCAGACGCAGGGCTAAAAAGACCGCATAGTCTGCCGCATAGAGAAGCCCTGCCATCAGCGGACGGCAAAGAAGGGAGACGAGCGCTGCGATAAGCCCCGCGATAATGACCCATTCCAGAAACGGCGTGACGAAAAGATTCGCAAAGATGAAATACACCGGAAAGCGATGGAAATCATAGAGCATGATCGGTATCGTGAGAAGCTGCGCCGCTGAAGACAGCGCGATCCCTTCCTTCACCCATTTCGGCAGCTTGTGGAAAGGGCTCATCCAGCGGAGGATCGGACGGTAAAAGAGGAGGATCCCCGCGGATGCGCCGACTGAGAGCTGGAAGCTCACATCGTACACATAGTAAGGATCCCAGAGCAGCATGCCAAAGACCGCCGCCCCCAGAAGATTCAGCGTCGCCCTCTCCCGGTCAAGGAAAATCCCAACGACAGAGAGGATCCCCATGACCGCCGCACGGATGACGGGCGGCACAAGCCCTGAGAGCACCGCGTAAAACAGCACAAGCAGGATGGCCGGCAGGATCACAAGACGTCGCGGCAGCGAGAGCCAGCGTCCCAAAAGGTACAGGAAGCCAAAGAGCAGCGCCACATGCGAGCCCGAGACAGAGAGAATGTGGATGATGCCCGTCGCGGAGAATGACGTCATGACCTTTTCCGGAATATCATTATAATTTCCCCCGAAGAGGAGCGTCATCAGGATCGAAAGGCGCACCGGATCCATGTAAGGCGCAAAGGTCTCTTTCAGCGACTGCTTCATCTCCGAAGAGAATCTCTCTATGCGATAGGTACCGCTCTCACCGGCAAAGGAAGGATGCATGCCTTCCTTGAGATACAGCCTTCCAAGGAGATGGCGGCTCCGATAGCGTCCCGTGAGATCGATCTTTCCCGGATTCTGATACAGGCGGATCGGGCTCATTTCTCCTTCGGCGTAAAGGCGGTCCCCGGGATGGAAATGCCGGGTCTCCTTCTGATCATAGAGGTAGCACGTCCCCGAAAGCGGCTGGAGCGTCCCATCGGCGTATCGGATGGAAACGAGCGCAAGCGCATATCTCGCATAGCCCTCCTCCCCTTTTTGTACCAGTGGCTCCTCCATGACGATACCTTCATAGATGCCTGCGCTTCGGCTCGCCCAGTGCGACTGCTCCTGCCACAGGGCATCGGAGAGTGCCATGCGGAAAGCACCGATCGTCAGAAGAGAAAGCGCCGCTCCCAAAAGGACAAGGGAAAAGCGGCAGCGGAAATGACCATAGAGAAGGAAAATCACACCGGAAAGGAGCAGCAAGGCATACCCATAAGGCAGCAGAAAAGGCGGAAGCTCCTCGAAAAGAAAAACTCCCGCTGCCAGCAAAAGCGCACTCCAGAAAAGCCCCAGCCGGATCATCATAGGGTGATCTTATCCGCCATCTTCTTGTAACGACTCTCACCGATAGAGGGCACCTTTTTGAGCTCCTCCTTCGAGGAAAAGCGGCCATGCTCCTCACGGTAGCGGATGATCTTCTCCGCCGTCACCTGGCCGACGCCCGGGAGTGCTTCGAGCTCTTTCGCGCTGGCGACATTGATAGAGATGAGCCCGCTCCCCCGTGCATCCGCCTGCTCCGGATCAAGCGGGATATGGATCTTCATCCCGTCAGAAAGCGGCTCGGCCATATTGATATCTTCCATGACCGCATACGGCAGCACATCACCCGCAGCCTTCACCGCATCGAAGAAACGACTTCCCTCAGGAAGCTCATAGACACCCGGCTGCCTCACGGCACCCGTCACATAGACGAGGAGAGTCCGGGAAGACTCCTTACCGGAAAGCTCGACCACAGGAAGCGGCTCCTCTTTCGTCTCCCCTGCGGTATGCCACAGAAAAAAGGCCGCTCCCAGAGCCAGAAGAGCCGCCGCAAAACAGATCACAAGGATCCGTCGGCTTTCCTCTTCTCGTCCCATGGGAATGGCCTCCTGTATGCTTCATTCAAAACCGGAATATCACTTATCCCCTTCCCCCAAAGAGGAATGAGAAATAAGGAATGAAGGTGCGCCCTGAAGCATCATCCATCAATCTGATGACGCCGGTGAAACGTAACATGCGTTCCGTCTTCGCATGAAAATATGCCGCAGAATGGAACGGACTCATTGGGTGCAGCGGGTGCTGATCCCCAAACTCCGCCCCTCATCACTTATTTTCTTTTTCCTGCTGACGGGCAGCGGCGGAATTGGAATCGATCAGGCTCTGACGGTTCTTTTTTAGGCTGTCTAAGACATTTTCCATATTTGTTTCCACATACTTCAGGACATCTGTCGCATAGGTGACAGAGCTGGTGCGGAGCTCATCAGCGGATTTATTGGCCGAAGAGATCACTTCATTGGCACGCTCCTGCGCCTGCTTGACAAGTTCGCTTTCTTCCGTGATGCGGGCGATATAATCCTTCGCCTGCGCCACCGTGTCCTCTGCTTTCTTTTCTGCGTCGAGCATGATACGCTCTTTGTCCGCGACGATGCGGCGTGCGCTCTCGAGTTCATTCGGGAGCGACTGGTTGATAGCATCGATCAGTCGTTCGATCTCATCCTTATCCACCAATTTCTTATTGGTGAGCGGTACTTCACTCGCGTTATTGATGACATTTTCTAATTCTTCTAAGAGTTTTCTTGTGTCCATAATTGCAAGCCTCATTTCTTTTTCAAAGTTTGAGAAAAAAGCCGATGGCGATCAGCGATTCTCTACCTTTTTCTTGATCATTTCCTGTACATAGGGCGGGACCATCCGGGTAATATCACCATCAAAATGGGCCAGCTCACGAACGCCGGTAGACGACAGATAAGAATAGCGTCCATCCGTCATGAAGAATGCGGTCTCCAGCGTGGGATCGATCTGTTTGATCATGAGCGCCCGCTGAAATTCGTATTCAAAATCACTGAACGCACGAAGTCCGCGAATCAGAAGATGGCAATTCTTCTTCGCTGCGTATTCATTCAAAAGACCATCAAAAGCATCCACTTCGACATTGGGAATGTCTTTGGTCGTCTCACGAAGCATATCCAACCGTTCTTCCGTAGTAAACATATAATGCTTGGTCGGGTTTAAAAAAGCTGCCACAATCAGTTTATCGACCAGACAAGCGCTTCTTCTGATGATATCCAGATGACCATAGGTCACCGGGTCGAAACTTCCTGGGCAAATCGCTATTTTCATTGCACTTCTCCCTCTGTAGATCTGCACAGCAGATAGGTAACAACAATGGCCCCCACTTTTTTCTCTTTCCAGACTTCACACCGGTCAGCAAAGAGTGATATATCCGGGGGTTCTGATATAGAATGTTCTGCAATAATGATCGCATGATCAGCAGGAAGGCCGCAGTCGAAAACCATCGCCAGTACTTCATTGATATAGCCCTTCCGATACGGAGGGTCCATGAAAATATAATCAAAGGTCCTGCCCTGAAGAGACTTCAGCGCAGCCCCTACATCTCTCGATATGATCTGTACCTGATCTTCTGCATGACACTTCTTCGCATTTTCGCGGATGATGCGGCCCGTTGTCTTGTCGATAAAGACCGCAGACGATGCATACCGGCTGAGCGCCTCAAGCCCCATCGCGCCTGTCCCGGCGAAAATATCAAGGACATCCGTCTCAACGAGCCCCACATTGGTAAGTACATTGAAAATGCTTTCCCGTACCCGTCCCAGCGTCGGTCTCGTCGTATTTCTTCCTACGGGTGCCAAAAGGTTCGTGCCTTTGGCTTTTCCACCAATAATTTTCATATCTGTTTCCTCATCGTGATTTCAGCAGGAAACCTGCTGATTACACTCATAGTCATTATAGCATAAATGAAGGAAATTGGAATTAGAAATTTGTGATCGGCAGCTAGGGATTAGGGGCTTCGAGTGATTGGGTGACTAAGAGACTGGGAGACATCAGACTTTCCCGTATCGTCATTTCGAGCGAAGCGAGAAATCTTTGTCATTCGCGGCGAGGGGCTCACACTTTCCCCACATGTACCGCGCACTTCTCCGCTTTTCTTATCTGTTTTTCATACCGCCTGTGCCCTATCCGCCCCTTCG
>OLGZ01001338.1_pt1 | contig 14360 bp, 6 predicted proteins | sample 1605981 | NCBI WGS metagenome assembly OLGZ01 (sample SAMN03283291) | human gut metagenome | biome: human-associated habitat; material: feces | host: Homo sapiens | place: Peru | collected 2012 | reverse complement strand
AAGCTGGCGGAAGAGGCCAACTCTCCCAAGACCGGAGACACAAGTAATCTGGCTCTTTGGATCGCCCTGCTCTTCATCAGCGGCGGCATAGTGACCGGAACTACGGTCGTAAGTAAAAAGAAAAAGCGCTCCGTGAAATAACGGATGGGCGGGACAGTCAATCGATTTGCGGCTGTCCCGCTTTTTTTAAGGAGTTTGGTGAAACTCAACCTGACATAATGAATACCGTATCATAAGCGGAAAAGGCAACCGAGTTCTGTTTTGGTCAACTCGGTTGCCTTAATTTAATCACATAAGTCTATCACAGATAGTTGATGGGAATAACACGGTCATTGCCTTTCAGTGTGATAAGCCTGTCATAAAGACAAATCACTCCGCCCGGGCCACGTTCAGTGCCGGGGATCTTGTCGAGCAAATTGAATGCATCCATATCCTTCTTCTGTGGATCCGCATGCTTTTTCATTTCGAGAGGATACAGTGTTCCGTTTTCTTCGATCACCAGATCAATCTCATTCATATCTTTGTCTCGATAGAAATACAGCGGCGGTTCAACGATTCCCTTGTTATAATAACTCTTAATGATCTCGGAAATTACGAAGCTCTCAAAGAAAGCGCCGGCCATAGCGCCGTTTTTCAGAACATCCGGCGTATTCCACCGTGTAAGGTAGGCCGCCAGCCCGGTATCCAAGAAATACAGCTTTGGAGTCTTCACTGCACGCTTGGTGATGTTGTTTGAGTATGGCTTCAGCAGATAAACAATGTTGGAAGCCACAAGAATCGAAAGCCATCGTTCCGCCGTCGGCTGACTGATCCCGACATCCCGCGCCATAGAGGCAAGGTTGACGAGCTGCCCGGTGGACGCTGCGGCAGCAGTCATAAAGCGAGTGAATTTTACGGTGTCTCCGATCTCAGACAGATCCCGAACATCGCGTTCAATATAGGTTCGCACATATGCGCCATAAAACATCTGCCAATCAAAATCCGGATTCTCACAGAGCTCCGGCATAGAGCCGCGGTGGATCATCTTCCATACATCCTCGTATGGAATGTTGGCAAGCTGCTTTTTGCGCCCATCAAAATACTCATCCGTAGGCAGAAACGGTGTGTCATTGGAAACACCGTACCGCTCGCGCAAAGAAAAACCAAGCAGAGTTACCAGTCCGATTCTGCCGGATAGTGATTCGCTGACGCCCTTCATCATTTGAAACTGCTGAGAGCCGCACATGAAAAACTGCCCTTTTTTATGTTCCCGGTCTATAAACATCTTGATCTGAGAAAACAATTCCGGTGCCTTCTGGATTTCATCAACAAACACCGGAGGCGGATTGTCTTTGAAAAAGGTACCGCTTTGCTCCTGTGCAGCCGCACGGACAATCAGATCGTCGAGAGTTGCATAGTTCATCCCTTCTGTAATGCGCTGAAGCATAGTGGTTTTACCGACCTGCCGCGGGCCGGCGACAAGGATCGCGCCAAACATTTTGGAAAGCGTATTCACCGTTGCTTCTGCATGTCGTTTAATATATTCCATAAAACCTCTCCTTTCGGCTGATTTAATATCCGATATTATTATAGCCGGATTTCTTGAAAAAAATCAACCGACTTCACGAATTTTTTTCAAATTCATTGTGGTACAAGATTGAAATCCGGCAGCTTTGAAAGGTAAAAATAATTCGCACTTATAGTTCAAAAATTTAAGCCGATTTCTTTGCGATAAGGTAAAATAAAAGAAAAAACTTTATCGCAAAGGAAGAAAAAATGAGCAGAGAACAGGAAAGAGCCAAAAGAAAACTGGAAAAGAATCCGATTGTTGAATGCAATAGAATTTAAAACAAATATTATCCGGAATTATTTAAGAAATTTAGTGAAGTATAAGATCTGCGAAACCAAAGTTATATCGACTATTCTGTAAAAACTATGCTTGGGACTCTCCCTCATGGAGTTACGGAAAATCATTTAATGATGCCAGAGTGTTTAATAAGTGGCAAGTCATCATAGATGCTACAGCAGAAAAAATGATTATTATCTGAGTCGATGTTATAACCGGGGGGAAGCAGATGGAAAATAGAAAATCAGGGATTCAACCGACAGAAACACTGGCAGGGAAATATAGAGCATGCATGCAGTTGGAATGAAAAGGCACAGAAGAATCACTATCTGATGGAGCAGATAGCTGATTTCATAAAACAACTTTATGAGTATTATTACTTGAAAGAAAATGAAATAAAAAAATATATCTCCTGAATTGTTAGCCAGCTTTGGACGGCAACTAACAAAAACAGAAGATATAACAGTTGAGCTGTGTAGAACAGTTCTAAACTAATTAGATTTTAGCAAAGAAGGTGAGGCTTGCCAAGAGGAAAATACAAATTTATACACATTTTTTAGATAAGGAATCAGTGTAATCATTCAATGTGGATAACGGTAGGCTATAAAATATATTTACCTTTCAAAGCTGTGATTTAATGCTCTTTTTTGCAAATTGGCTCAAAATATGGTATATTAAATATAGCAATATACGCTGAAATACATTTTGAAGGTTCAGATATGAACAAAACAGAATTCGTTGCTGCAGTTGCAGAAGCAGCAGGCGCAAGCAAGAAAGACGCAGAAAACATTATCAACGCAACCCTTGCGCAGATTGAAAAGACACTTGTTGCAGGCGACAAGGTGCAGTTTGTCGGTTTCGGCACTTTTGAGACACGTGAGCGTGGAGAGAGAACCGCAAAGAATCCTCAGACAGGCGAGGCAATCACTGTTCCGGCATCTAAGGCTCCTGCATTCAAAGCAGGCAAAGCTCTCAAGGATGCCGTCAACAAGTAAACATAATTACAAAGCAGAAGGCACAGCCATCGAAATGATAGCCGTGCCTTTTTGAATATTTACCTTTTATTGCACATTACTGAAGCACAGAACATACCGTCCTTAACCTCAAAACGGCAGATGCCGCCGTACTGTTCGGCAATACTTTTTACCGACTGTGTTCCAAGTCCGAGACCTTTATGTTTGGTCGAGAGAAATTCATTGTCTGTTGTGCGCCGGAGCGTTCCGGTAAAGGTGTTATCGATTGTGATGCAGAGAGCGTTGCCGGTCTGCCTTGCACAGATGACGATTTTTCGATCGTCGCTCGTTTCTTCCCGGCAGGCGTCCAGCGCGTTCTCGATCAGATTGCCGAACAGAACGGAAAGGCCGGTGTCCGAAACAAAAATATCGCTCGGAATGTCCGCCTTGACAATATAATCAATGTCGTTGTCCTTTGCCTGCTGCGCGAAATAGAGCAATACGGCGTTTGCCGCGGCATTTTCACAGAAGCGAACAAGCGAATCGTCCGGCAGACTGTCGTTGTAGCTGCTGAGATACTCCCGCAGCGCGTCAAGCTCGCCGCTTTCCAGATATTCCTGCATGAGCGTGATATGGTGCCGTACGTCGTGCTTGGCACGGCGGGCGTCGGTGATTTTTTCCTGTAGATTCTCATACTGCACCGCCTGCATAGAGAGTTGATGATTTTTCTCTTTCAGATCCAGCGTTGTGTTCTGCTCCAAAATTAAGCGGGTCACGACATAGTAGATCAGAATCGCTCCCACATTGATGATAAACAAAAACAGAGTGTTCTTCGGACGCAGCGCAATTTCCAGCGCCGAACGGGAAACAACGCTGTATATTGCAAAATACCATATGATATAGAAGGTTGTGGGAATCAGCCACAGATACCGCCACTCAAAGCCGGACGGTTCTTTTTCTACTGCCGGAGTGAATACGGACTTCATATAAAGAAAGATCGGCACAGAGAGAATGATTTCAACGGCAAAGAGCATCAGCGAGAACGACCAGCGGTAGCTCTGCATAGCCAACGCCGGAAACAAAATTCCTTCAAGGCATTTTGCGGAGATTACGGCAAAATTGGCAAGATTAGAGAGCATCAGCAGCGTAAAAAGCGTTTTGCCAAAGTGTTTCTTCACGGCAAGAAAATAGAAAGTGGCATACAGCGCCGTGCTGAGCACACTGGCGATTGCGGCGTGATTTCCGGGGACAAAGCTGACCCATACGCCGAGCAGCACCTGAATAACAGACAGCAGTCCAATCAAAATTCCGGTAACGCCTTTTGAAAACCGCAGGCTGTGCCGAAAGGGATAGAGCGCCAGGGCAAGGAACGGCAGAAAATTCAGCAGCGAATATACGACGATCTCAGTGAACCGATAAACCGGCGGCATTACCGTTTGCCTCCTTTTCGCAGCTGCTCAAACAGGAATGAGGAATAGGCGTCCGTTACCTCTTTGGATTTACGGCGACTAATGGGAATAAGGCTGCCGTTACTCATAGTAAAGGCGTCTGCGTTCTGTGCATCAACCTCGTGAAAGTTAATAATCAGCCCTTTCGACGGGATAAAGAAATACGGATAGCCGCAAAGCAGCGCTTCGATTTCCGAAAGGTTTGCCCGCAGGATAATATCCTTGCCGTATTTGCAGTGCAGCGTCGTATAATGTGCGGCGTAGTCTGCATAAATGATATCGCGCAGTACGACGCTTTTGCCGTCAGGCAGCTGTATTGTTCGTTCCTTTTCGACTTGGGCAAGATCAATGCGGTCAAGCATTGCTTTGACACGTTCCCGGTCAAATGGCTTGTGCAGATAGTAGCAGGCGTTTACCTCGTAGCTCTCACTGGCAAATTCATTGCTTGTGGTGCCGAATACGATACGAACATCGCTGTCCGTTTTGCGTATTTCCCTCGCCACATCCATGCCTGTGAGCTTGTCCATGAAAATGTCCAGTACGATCAGCTCAAAAGCGTCGGGCTGCCAAACTCGCAGAAAATCCTCTCCGCTTTTGAAATATGTAAGCTCGGCAGACGAACCGAGCAGTTCACCGAAATAAGTTTGCAGACATTCATACATCCGTATGTCATCGTCAACGATTGCGATTCTCAAAACCAAAACTCCTCTTTACTTTATAAGGTCAATGCACTTCAATTACACTTATTATACCATACAATTGTGAAAAAACAAAGCGTCAATCCCTAAATGATTACCAATGATTACCGCTTGAGTCCTTTTTTGACCGCTTGCGCCAAACCAATTGCGGAAATTCCCGACATCAGTTACGATATCTATGTATAAGTATGCCTGTGAAGGAGGTGCCATATGAGGTTGATTCTATACGGAACAAAAACGGACAGAGATGAGTTTATGTGCTCTGTCACCGCCTTGCCGGACCTGCGTTACCGTAAAATGCAGGTAACAGGTTATCCGGATTATGACAGCTTTATCACAGGACTCGGAGAAAGCCCGCCGGACTGCATCGTGATAGCGATGGACGGCGCAGACGGCATGGAGGGCGTGATCGCCGCCAAAAGCGTCTGCAAAAACGTCCCGGTGCTGTGGTTCTCGAATGATAACGGATTCGGCGCGCAGTCCTACAGGCTCGGCTGTGCGTATTTTCATAAAAAGCCTGTTTCCCCGCAGATCCTCTCTGCGGCGATTGCAAGATGCGTGTAAAGGAGTAACGAGATGAACACAAACATGACACTGGAAAAACGGATACTTTCCGTGCTGCTGACGGTCATCGTGGTATTTTCCATGGTGCCGCTGTCGGTATTTGCTGCGGACAGCAATCAGGCGTCTGTTACCGTAAACGAAACGGTGACAGAGTATGCCACCATTCAGGAGGCATTTGACGCAGCGAAGAAGCTTACCGACCCCTGCACGGTCAAGGTGCTGCAAAGCTTTAAGGGCAGCATGGTCCTTGGGGTAACCTTTACCGCCGAGGATAACTGCGATATTACGCTTGATGTAAACGGCTTTGATATGTATAACCGCAACACCAGAGATCAGGCGTCGGCAAGCATGTTTACCTTTGAAAAGGGCACAAACGCCCACCTGACCGTGGTAAATAACTCCGAAAACAGGGAAACCCTCGGCGGTATTTTCTACTATCCGAACGGTACCGATATCTCCAACAGCGTGTTTTATATGGAGGGCGGAACGCTCACCATCGAGGATGTCGGCGGCGACGGTATCAAGAACAAAACATCTAACTACGACAAGATCTCGGGCAGTATCGTGTATCTTGACGGCGGAGATGTTATTATAAACGGCAGCAAGTTCGGAGAGGAAAACAACATTGTGCCCCTTTATGTAAAGAGCGGCAATCTGACCGTTAACGGCGGCAAGTTTATCTCCCAGCAGGGCAATGCTCTGTGGATCGCCGAGGGCTTCGACGGCAATGTCAGCCTGTCGGGCGGCAGGTTTTCCAGCACCTTTACAAGCTCTAAGATGGATGAAAAGGGGAACTTCGTTCAGGTTTACAGCATTCCCAGCATTCTGCGTGAGGACGGCGGCAAGGTAGACGATCTGCTTGCAAAGGGCTATGTATACCAAAAGAATGCCGATGATGAAAAAAATTCTGAGTCGGCACTTTACCGTGAGATTTCGGTTGTACCGGAACCCGGCGTGAAATACATCGCGGCGGATGGTACCGAGCAGAGCTGTACGGAGTATACCGAGCTTACCGAATCTACCAATGGATCTGCAGGGTTAACGGGCTGGTACGTGGTCAAGGGAACCGTCAATAAGGAAGGCTTTATCGGTATTGCCGGAGGCAAAACCTTGAACCTGATCCTTTGTGAAGGAGCAACACTCAACCTGCAAAAAACCTTGTATTTGATGGGTGGCGCAACGCTTAATATTTACGGGCAAAACGGCGGTACCGGTACACTGATTGTCAAAGGAACAGCCGGTGTTCGTCAACCCGGCATCGGTATTATGCATGGTACTGCCGGCGGCAGCGCCAGCGTAAATATTTACGGCGGTACCGTCACCGCACAAACGGATAACGGCGCGCAGCCTATCGGTACAAACCCTGAACTTATGCCCTCCGGCAAGGTTACTGTTACCATTGCTAAAGGCCTGAAATGTGTTAAGACCGACGACCAAAATACGGCGTATGCCTACGATAATACCGACGGTACGTCGATAACCATTACCAAATGCACCGAGCATAAATGGTCATACACAAACATAACAAACGATACCCACGACCGGACCTGCGACCTTTGCGGTACAGCAGAAACCGGTGTTGCACATACAACGGCAAGATATCAATACATCCGTGCAGACATACACCGTCTGATTTGCGCTTGCGGGAAAGGATACAGCACGGAATATCACACTTATACCTATGCCCCCAACAGCGACGGCTTGACCCACACGGCAACATGTAAATGCGAATATTCGGTAGACGATATTGCACATACCTATAAAGGCGAAGACGAAATTTGCATCTGCGGTGCGGTTCATTCGGCAACATACGACGGAAAGAAATATGCATCACTGCAAAGCGCCATTGACGCCGCCGCACCTGTCGGCGGTACGGTAACCCTTGCGCGGCAGGTAAATGAAAATGTTGTCAGCACCGATGGTACGGTCACAATTGACCTGGGCGGTAACAGATGGAGTGGCTATATTGATGATTGGGGGAGCATTGTTCCTCTGACCGTAAATGGCGGCAGCGTTACCTTGAAAAACGGAAATCTCTTCCAGTGTTGGTCCAGCTCCAGCGCCCGAACCGGCATTGAGATAAACGACGGCAGTGTGACGATAGAGGAAGATGTCCGTGTCATGGGCGGTATGCCTGAAGGGGACGTTGTTTTGTGTCCTTCTATTACACTGAACGGCGGCACCCTTATCCTGAAAGAGGGCGCGGTTCTGCTGAGCGGCTTGCAGGTGCCGGAGGGCAAGGTACTTGCGGACTATCTGCCCGAGGGAACGGCCTTTGTAAAGTGCAGTTATGATAACAGCAGTGACACCGTGACCGTCTCCGACCCGCAGGAGTTTGTTTCCGATGTGTATTCGATAAACCGGAGCACCGAGGGAATGATGATCGTTTCCCATACCCACGATTTTGGTGGCGGCACGGCCTGCCCTTGCGGCTTCAACTGTGACCACAGCGTGGTGGACAGTGCTACGGGTAAGTGTGAAAACTGCGGCACGCAGATCTATGTTGCCTCCCTTGTCAAAGCGGACGGCACGGCGGAAAATTACGATATATTTGCTAATGCATGGACTGCGGCAATCGAAAGCGAGGGCTCGACCTTAAAGCTGCTCTGCAATGTGGAATTTGACGACAACGGGGCTGACGGTCTCGTACTCGACCATGGAAAGTTCACGCTCGATCTCGGCGGCTTTACGCTTGAAAGCTTTGCCTACCAGCAGATGCTTGTTATCAGCGGCACGGCGGATATCGTTATTAAAAACGGCGTTTTGCTCAATACCTATAACACAGAAGGCGGCGGACAGCTGTTCCTTTCCACCGGCAATGCCATTGATGTAAAGGGAGGCTCGCTGACGCTTGACGGCGTGACGCTTCACGGAGCGTATGAGGTAAAAGGTGCACTGCCTGACGGCGAAATTCAGAGCTATGCTCTTGAACTGTATTCCGGAAATCTTACGGTTGAAAACTGCACCTTTTTCGGTTCTCTTGCGGTATACAAAATGAGCGATGATTCGTCTTTGACGGTAAAAATCATTTCGGCAGACTTGCGCAACGGCCTGATCTTCACAGCTATGGGCGAAGAAAAGGACTATGATGGATTTAGCAAGTTTTTTGCCGACGGCAGCATGCTCTTTGACGAAAACGGCAAGTATATAGATGTCAGAGATGACAACTATTGGATTACCGAGGAGTACGGCTTTTATGCAACAGGCTTCTATTACGAAAACAGTGCAATAGTAAAGAGGCATACCCATACATATGAAAACGGCAAGTGCGCCGAGTGCGGCTATGCCTGCCCGCATGACAGCGGCATAAACGACCGTGAGGCAGGCTACTTTGAAAAGGCGATCTGCTCTGTCTGCCACGCTGAGTACGGCAATTATGCAAAGGACACTAATAAGCCTACAGGTAGAATTGAAATTAAAGAGCGCACACGGTGGGAAAGCTTTATCCATGCGATAACCTTCGGTTTGTTTTATAAGGAAAAGGTTACGGTGGAAATCACTGCTAGTGACGACAGCTACAGTCAGGCAGGATATGATGAAACAAAGCATGCGGTAAAGATTGAATACCTTATCAGCAATACCGAGCTGAGTTTGGAGACAGTTAAGAACTCAGCCTTTACGGAATACAAAGGTGAAATTGACATTTCCGATGACAGCCGTTATGTAGTTTATGCAAGACTTAATGATTTTGCAGGAAATGAAGAATATATTTCTACCGACGGCTTTGTAATAGATACAACGCCGCCCGTAATCGAAGTAGACGCTGACGGTCAAAGTAAAAGATATTCAAACGGTCAGCGGGTGGAAGTCTGCGGCGACACACAAATCAATTTTATCGACGATAATTTTGACACAGCATATAGAACGATAGACGGAGAAAAGGATAAGATATGGAGCAGTCCTTTTCTTGTGGCTGCTTCGGATACCGATCGCACCGAACGGTGGATCACATTTGAGGTGCACGACAAGGCCGGCAATATTTCGACGGTTGATGTCTATGTGCACAAGGAGCACTCCTTTGACGAGGAGACCGGCGTATGCGCATACTGCGGATATCAGGCTGCCGTATTGATCAAATGCAGCAATGATAATAACGAGGAAGAGTTTGTATCAGGCGACGGCTTGGATGAGACAATGCGTAAAGTGGATGAGAATAAATTCGACCGATTCTACCTGAAGCTTTACGGAAATGTTGAAAAAAAGGCCGGAGTCGGGACGTATGGCAGTACAAGCAAAAAATGGACATTTGATCTGAACGGCTACACAATTTCTAATCCTCCGAGTGTTGACCCGAATCCCGTGGCTGCCCTATTCTATGTCGCGGGCGATATTACATTCGTAGGCAATGGTGCTATGAATGCGGATGTCATGGTGGACGGAGGTCAGCTGACGATCGACGGCGAATGCTCCTTCCAAAAGCTGGAGAATAAGCGCGGCACACTGACGGTCAACGCCGGTTCCTTTGAATCGCTTATCATTTCCAAACTTGATGTGAATTGGTCATACACAAGAGAAACTGCGCTTTGCGGTGGACATTACGGCGAGGTAAAGATCGTCGATATCGAAGGACTTACCTGTGCCGATCTGCTCGCCAGGGGCTACCGCTTTGAAGGTCTGACTCTTGAGCAGGCAAAGGTAACGGAGCTGAAAGATGCCACCATCGTTGCCTGCGATCATGCAGATATCGGTAGTGACGGCATCTGCCCCGACTGCGGAATGGAGTTTTTCCTCTCTGTTGAAGCAAACGGAACAACAAAATTGTTTGAAACATTTGAAAGCGCTATCCGCTATGCCGAGCAGAACGACGGCTGCACCGTGAAGCTTTTGAAGGATATTACCGTTGCGGGCACGAGTTCCATGGTATCACACTATCGTCTCGCCCTTACCGAAGGCTCGTATACTCTTGACCTTGCAGGAAAAACGCTGACGGTCGGAGCGGTGGAGGGCAGCTATCTGACGGTCAGTGTCGAGTGTGATCTCACGATCTCCGACTCCGTCGGAGGCGGCAAAATCGTCGGCGAAACGGGCGCGGAAGCGATCGAGGTCAGGGGAAAGCTGACGGTCTCCGGCGGCGACTTTACGGAAATCTACAAAATAGAAGCCTACGGCGCCGATAGCCTTGTGCTTGAGGGCGGCAGCTTCAAAATGGTAAGCAGTGCGCAGAGCGCCGAGGCGGTCTCGCCTCTGAGCTATCTTGCCGAGGAGCGCGCCTATCAACTGACAACCGGAGACAACCGGTATGCAAACGAAAGCGATGTTGTGCGTGATACGGTCGGCACGATGACCACGTGCTATATCAGAAATGTCTCTGTGGTGTCGGCACCTTTGAAATTCAATGGTCAGCCTCGTGACGACATCTACTATCTCACTATGCCGAACTACGAAAAGTGGGCCATTTTTACGTTTTTATACAGCGGCGGTTATCCGTCAAAAGGGGACATCGCCATTACCGGTGAAAGGATAGACGGAACGGTCGTGCATACAAACACGGTCAAACCCACAAGAATTTTCCAGGATGGCATTAATCTCTGGGATTTCACTACGGAGGATTCCGGGCAATACCGCATCAAGCTGGAATACAACGGCTATGTGCTCTATTCAAATACTTTTACAATCACTATGGCAGTGTGCGAGCACCCGGGCTATGACGAGTATAACAAGTGCTCCCAGTGCTACTGCGACCTTGCGGCGGCTATTGTAAAAGACGGCAAAACGAGCGGATATGTGACCTTTGCGGACGCTCTTGCGGCGGCGCAGACCGACGCGAACAAGGGCTGCACGCTGAAGCTGCTTGCCAATGTGAAGGGCACGGTTGATGTTGACACAGGTGACTTTGGCATCGATCTAAACGGCAATATCGTCGGTGGGCTTAAGGTGAAAAAGTCCGCAAAGGTGAACATTTCCGGCGGCACGATCAATGGAGGGGTCACTGTCGCCAAGGCAGCACAGCTGACTGCGTCAAACACCCTCTTTGCAGGTGCGATCAACTGCGTTGGCAGCGGAGATTTCAGAAACTGCATTTTTATGGGTGCTGTATCGTCAAAAGGCGGCAGCAGCATGAAGCTTAATTCCTGCGAGATAAATGGTGCTCTTTCGGTCAGCGGCAATGTCGAAGCCGAGGCGTGTATCATAAGCGAGACGGTTACCGTCAACAACGGCGGAAGCCTTAAATCCGCAGGCGGCACTTGCGGCAATACTGTTAAAGTACAATCGGGCGGAACGCTTGAAATTATCAGCGGTACATTTGACAAAAAGCTCACGGCAGAGTCGGGCAGTAAGCTTATCGTTTCCGGCGGCTCATATGCCGAGGTCGGAGCTGAAAATAATGTTGTTTTCACTCTAAGCGGCGGCGAATTTACCAATATCACCGTTAACGGTCAGCATCTTATCGACTGTCTTGCGGAGGGTAAGGCTCTTAAGGATATGAATGTCGATGAGGTTATTGACGGCAGAGTCGGTATCGCAGGACCTGTACAGGTCGTAGACCACACCCATACCTGCATATGGAAAACCTCCACTCACGAAAAGCTCTGCGGCTGCGGTTATGTGGAGGCTGTCGATACCGAAGCGCCGGTCATTTCCGGTATTGAACCGGAGAATAATTACTACGGCTCACTGGAGTTCTCCGTTACCGATGCCAACGACTTCACCGTGTGGATGGACGATGAGGAGATCACGCTTGTAAACGGGAAATATACCATGGAGCCGGACAACGAGATGCATTTGATCACAGCGACCGACGTTGCAGGCAACACGGTCAGTTTCCGCTTCGGGATCTTTAAGACCTATCATGTCACGCTGCCCACCGACGCAGGCTATACAATATTCTATCCGGACGGGCTCACTGTCAGACATGGCAACAGCTTTAGCTTTATCGTGCAGTTCAACAACGGCTATTCCAAGACCGATGACTTTAAGGTGCTTGTGAACGGTAATAAACTCGACGAGCTGATGTCTGATGCGGACAGCGCTTCCTTCGTTGTCCGCGATGTAAGCGAAGACCTCGTCATTACCGTCGAGGGCGTTGCGGATATTACCGCACCTGAGGTTGAGGTCAGTATTCGCGGCAACAGCTTCAAGGAATTTCTGAACAGAATCACCTTCGGGCTGTTCTTCAAGCAGACGCAGTCGGTGGAAGTGAAGGCGACCGATTTCGGCAGCGGTATCAAAAAGGTTGAATATCTCCTGTCCGAAACTGCGTTTAGGGATAAGGACGCCATCACCGGTGACTGGACGGAACTGACGCTTAATGATAATCATGAGGCATATTTCAGCATTGAGCCGAGCCAAAAGACGTTCGTCTATGTCCGTGTGACGGACATGAGCGACAATATTGCCGTCGTCAACACCGACGGCGTGGTGGTTTACACCGACGCAGAGGCGATCACCGGCGCACAGACCTTTACAAAGAATACCGATTCCGATGTGGTTTACAAGCTGAATCTGAACGGTAACTTCGTTGCTAAGGTTTATAACGGTACAGAGGAAATCGGTGTCGGCTCAGACTATGCCTTACTTACCAACGGCATGCTTATGCTGAAAAACAGCTATCTTCGCACGTTGGCAGTAGGCGAATACACTATCCGCCTGACAATCAAGCCGATGGGTGAAAATTATGCGGACAACTACGGCAATGATGCTCCTGCAGATGTTGTTTTGAAACTTACCGTCGAAAAGAAGGCTCCAACCCTCGACCATAAGGAAAGCGACGGAAAGATCTATGACGGAAAGAGGATTGGTATGCCGACAGTTAATTCCGATTCCGACGGGGTCCGGATATTTGAATATAAGAAGTTGGGCGAGGACGACGCGGCTTATACCACCGAAGCACCGAAGAATGTCGGAAAGTATACCATCCGTATCACCACAGTCGAGACGGATACCTTCAAGGCGGCTTCCTCAACGATGGAATTTGAGATTCAGCCTAAGGATGTTACCATTTCCGATACGCTGGTTTCGGATAAGGAATATAACGGCAATACCGACGCAAGCATAGCCTCTGTCGGAACCGTAAAAGGCCTTGCGGACGGCGACGATGTTACCATTGCGGTCGGTAAGGCAACCTTTGCCGATAAGAATATAGGTGCGAATAAGACGGTCACATTCTATGAGTTTGCCCTTTCGGGAGATGATGCTGCAAACTATGTGCTGTCGGCTCAGCCTGCAAGCACTACGGCAAGTATCTCTGCCAGGGAACTGACGATTTCTGACCTCAAGGTCAAGAATAAGCAGTACGACGGCAAAAACGACGCCGAGATTGAAGGCACGCCTACACTGGTGGGCGTGGTCGACGGCGATGTGCTGACGCTCGTAAACGGCGTTCCGACTTTTGACAGTGTGAAGATCGGTAAAAACATTGCTATCAGCTTCACCGCATTTACGCTTTCCGGCGACAGCATGACCGTCGACAATTACACGCTCACGCAGCCGAGCGGCATTACGGCGAATATCGTTGAGTATGCGGCTGACGGCATCACCAAGGACAATGTGAAGCGTGAAGACAAGGAAGCCCTTGAAAAGGCGGAAAAAGCTCTGGAGGGTGCTCTGCGTGACTTTGACGGCAACTATACCGACAAAGAGCAGGACGACCTCGAAACAAAGCTTGAAACCGTGAAAGCGGCACTTGCGGCTATCGGAAATGCCGAAAAGGCAGCTGAGGAGATCAGTAAACTTCCCTCTGTGGATGACGCTAAACTCAGCGACAAGAGTGCGCTTGACCAAGTGAAGAAGCTCCTTGAGGGGCTTACCGAAAACGAGAAAGCTATGCTCAGCAAGGACGCTTTGGACAAGGTTGATGCTTTGGCTGAAAAGATTCAGAAGCTGGCGGAAGAGGCCAACTCTCCCAAGACCGGAGACACAAGTAATCTGGCTC
>OLGZ01001329.1_pt1 | contig 14473 bp, 6 predicted proteins | sample 1605981 | NCBI WGS metagenome assembly OLGZ01 (sample SAMN03283291) | human gut metagenome | biome: human-associated habitat; material: feces | host: Homo sapiens | place: Peru | collected 2012 | reverse complement strand
TTGTCGAGAGCGGCCACGTTTTCGGCGTAGGTGGTAATGGCCTTGGTCTGGTGGAAGGAATTCCAGTAGTCGCTGACGGTGGGGTACAGCAACAGGGACAGCCCTATGAGCAATAGGATCACCAGAACAATGGTGGACAGATGTTTTCGCATACAGGGTTCTCCTTGTGGCTGTGTGCCGGGGAGGGACGCTCCCCGGCACAGGACTTGGGTAAAGAAAGGGGAATTACAGGGTGTGTATTCTCAGAAATCAGCCATTGGCATCGCTCATGCGCTTCTTGGTGACCAGCAGGACGACCGCGCCCATCACCAGGGCAAAGCCGAGGACATAGAAGACGGTGGTGCCCATGCCGCCGGTGGAGGGCAGCTCAGTGCCGGTGCTGTTAGCGACCTTAGCGATAGCAGTAAGCTTTGCGGTATCCGTGACGCTGCCCGCTACCACAACTTCATGCGGCTCTTCCAGCCGATTGTAGCCGTCGGGAGCCTTGGTTTCTACCAGGTAGTAGGTGCCGTCGGCAAGGCCATTGAAGTAGGCTGCGCCATCATCGTCGGTTTTCACGACGTAGGCAGCATTCTTCTCTGCAACCCATTCGACCTTCTTAGCGGTCTCATTCCACTTGTAGTACACGACGGAGTTTCCAGTCTCAGAGGGTACTTCCTTGTACAGGACAAATTCTGCGTTAGGCAGCTTGACGTTTTCCTTGTCGGTCTCATGCTTGTTGATAACGATCTTGGCGCTGTAGACTTTTACTGCCGGGGGCTCGATGGTTTTGGTTTCATTCGTAGTAGGATCGTTGCTGTAGATCAATTTTGCCGCGTTCTCCGAGACCACCGCAATTGCACCTTCATTGACGGTAGCCGTATAGGTAACCTTGATCTCCGCGCCGATCGTGTACTTCTTGTTCAGAACCGGGACGGTCACCTTAAAACTATTCGCATTCTCTTTGACATCATAGGCAACAGTGCAATCATCAGTCACATCTGTACCACCAACCGTCACTTTGACGTTCTTCTTAAAGGTCAGCCCCTTGCTCATGGTATCTTCGATTTTGTAGGTATAGGTATTAAAGCCGGTGTAGTCCGGCACCTTGCCGGTGATGGTGTATGTGACGGTCTGACCCACCTCCACGTCGGTTGCGTCGGCTTCCTTCTTAAAGTGCATGTCGTTCTTATCGTGGATGGTGGCAGTCGGGTTGGTAGTGGTCAGGTTGCACAGAGCGCCGGTGTCGCTGGCGACGAAGTAGTAGCCCAGAGGGAGGTCGGAAACAGAGACAGTACCGTCCTCCTGCTTAGTCAGCGCGTGCCCAGTCGGATTAGTCGCGCCCAACATTCCCTTCAAATACGCAGCAAAGTCGGCCGGGCTGAAATTCTTATCGGTCGTAAAGAAAATCGATTCTGCACCAGCTTGTCCATTAGGTGTTCCGACTTTGTGCGCTATCAGGCCAGAATCCTTCTTGGTGGCGTAGGCACGTACCATCGAATACCAAGTAGTATCATCATCAGGAAATGCAGGGAGGGTGTAAGAATAGTGACCCTTATTGTCGTAGGTGACATCAAAAACCTTGTAGGCGGTATAGGTCCGGCCTGCAACGGGATTCGCAACGGTAATGGTGCCGGTGGTGGTTGCTCCTGTTTCAGCGGCAAAGGCTGTGGTGGCCAGGGCGAAGACCATGACCAGTGCCAGCAGGAGGCTGGCGAGTTTTCTTGCGTGTTTCATTTTTCGTGCTCCTTCTTTCATCGTAAATTTGAATTTGCATGGTGGCTTTCCGCGTATCAGGAAGATACCTCATCCTCCTTTCGACGCTTGCAATGGGTATACAACAGGATCGCCGCGCCGAAGATCAGCGCCAGGCCCCCTGCGGTATAAGAGGTTGTTCCGGCTCCGCCGGTGTCGGGAAGCTCGTAGCCCCAGGAGATGTCGCGCAGGGTCACCGGCAGCACCTTCGGGTCGGTGCCGGTGGCGGTCAGGGTCGTTCCTTCCCCGGCTTTTGCCAGCGTTCCGTCCGGGTTCTCCGTGGCCGGGTAAAGCGTCGCGTCTTCGCTCCCGACCTCCAGAATCCAGGGCCCTGCCGTCATGTAATTTGACGGCGCCTGTGTCTCACGGAGATCGTAGGTGGTATTGCGCTGGATGCCGGTAAAGGTCGCAATGCCGTCTTTACCGGTGGTGCCGGTCAAAGAATCCTCCGTGTTCTCCGTCCCCGTTTTCGTCAGGGTGAACTTTGCGCCTTCCAGCAGCTTCTCAGCGTCCACGCTGTCCGTCTTCGTGATTTGCAGATTCAGCTGGGTCGTCGCGGTGTTGGTAAAGGCGGCTCCCGGGATTTCCAGGGTGTAAGATCCGTCCGAATTGCTCCCATGCCCAACCGCGTCGCCCGACCCCGAAGAGCCGCCGTCAGCGGTGTTCCATACCTTGCCATTAACGTCGAACAAGGCTTCTTTTCCCGGTTCGCAAGTAATATTATCAATATTCCCTGTTTGTGTGTTCGAATCGCTGTAATAATTGTTGAAAATGAAACTGTATGTACGCGTTTCGGTAACAGGAAGGTCGTAATAGTAAGTGCCATCCGAGGCCGGTGTCATTTCTGTTCCCGGCCAACCACCTGCCGGATTATTTCCAGCATCATCCCATATATACACGCGCACCTTGTCCCAGTCGTCCGGTTTATTAAAGCGAACCTTGAAGATACCCGCCTGTGAACCTCCCCCGGAGCCAGAGCCGGAGCCGGAGGAACCGCCGCTTTCGGTGTCATCTACAGTAACAGACTCCACATAGTAGCTTGTGAACGTCACCTCCAAAAGTTTAACTTCTTTCTTACCAACATTCACCACGATTGTATGTTCTGTCGTATCATAGGTGATACCGGGTCTCTTACCGTCGACCTCGCTGAGCTTGTAGGTATAGGTTCCGGCCTGATTAAACGCTATGTCTTCAATCGTAAACACACCGGTAGCGGCATCGGCCTTTGCCGTACCGACAACCTTTCCCTCACTGTCCTTCAGCTGGAACTGGAAATCCCGTCCGCTATTCTGCGCTACGCCGTCCTTGACCAGGACTTTGGTTCCGGTAATGTCCAGCTCAGGGGTGGCCGTTACAGTGTTTCCTCCCGGGTCACCCAGAATCAGGCCGCCGTTGGTCATGATGCCGCCGCCGTGGACGTGGGAAAAATTGCCGGTGATAATGACCTTCGCGGCACCGAGCGCCTGGTTCTTGGCGGCATCATCCGGGTACGCATTCAATCCGAACAGATATTTCGCGGCCGCATAGCCACTCTTGCCGATACTGACAACCTTATCGTCGCAGCTTCCCTTCCAGTTCGCCGCGCCGCCGCCCGCCATCTGGCCGGTGACAAGAGAAATCGGGTCGTTTGCGTTTTCTTTATTGCGGACACAGAAGTAATCCGAGTAGCCGTTTTGCATAAAGACCGTGCTCGCTTGCGCCACAGTGGTATCATAGTGTTTTTGGTTGCCGCCTTCAGACATATTTGTGCCTTTAGCCGTATTCCCGTAAATGGCCGCTCCGTCTTTGTTGACGATCAGGGTCTTGCCTGTAGGACAGGCGCCCACGCCGCCGCCAAAGCCGTCCGCGCTGTTATTGGTGATCAGCGCGTCCATGATCGCCAGGTGGCCGTTTTCCTGAACGAAAATGCCGCCGCCGCCCCAGTCATCATCGGAATTCGTTTTGTTATTGGTAATGTATACCTTTCCATCTGCCCGAATCACGCCCTTGGTGCCGCCGGCGATACGAAGACCGCCGCCCTCGCCCCGTTCGGCGACGTTGCCGGCAATGGTTCCGCCGCTCATGGTAAATTGGACTCCACCATCCCAAAAGCCCGCATAAATGCCGCCGCCCGCCAGGCCGGAATAGTTGCCGGTGACATAGCCGCCGGACATATTCATGGTAGTGCTGTTCGCCAGGGCGATGCCGCCGCCGCCGTGCTTGTTGTCCATATCATCCTCGCAGGGTTGGCAGTCGCATTCCTTATAGTTGTTGGTCACATAGCCCTCGCCGGACAGATTCAGCGTTCCACTGTTGACGTAAATACCGCCGCCGTTGTCCTCATGTCCTTTGATGACCTCGTTGCCCGTCACCGCACCACCGGAGATGTTCAGCGTTCCGCTGTTGACGAAGATACCGCCGCCTGATCTGCCACGATTGGCCGCGATGACACCACCGGAGATGTTCAGCTCTCCGTTGGTGACGTAAATACCGCCGCCAGGATTGTTATCACTGCCGCCGCCGACAATATAGCCGCCGGACATGTTCAGCGCTCCGCTCTCCATCTGGACAATGCGCTTGCCGACGCTGTTCCGGAGCGCGCCGCCCCGGATATCCAGTGTTCCTCCGTTGACCTTAATCGCCTGTTCAGAGCCTTCCGCGCACAGGATTGCGCCGGAGAGGGTGACGGTGTGCTGTTCCAACGTTTCCTTCGTGCCGGTACCACTGGGCTCGGATTTTGTGATGTAATATGTCAGGGTATTCTCATTCAGAGTCGCCTTATTACCGTAAACTTTTCCGCCTGGATAGGACACGGAATCCTTAGGGGCTTTCGAGTCTATAATGGTAAGCGTTGCACCGCTTTGCACCTGGAAGAACTGGTCAGGCTTGCTGATTTTCAGGGTATGCCCGTTCAAATCGATGGTAGTGTTCTGCGTAATGCTCAGATTCGCGCGACTGCCGTCCTTCTCCGTGTAGGCGTCGTCGGTCAGCTGAAATTCGCCGCCGTTGGAGAACGCGTCCCCGATAAAGCCGGACAGACCTTGGAAGGATAGAGCCTGTACTTCATACAAAGAGAAGTGATCCGTGGCTACCGTCACGTCGCCGTTCTCTCCGGTTTTCACTTCCATGTCCGTGGCGGTCTGGGCACTCGTATCAATATGGTAGACCTTGGGGTAAAGCCCCTCCGTGTCAATGCCGCTGAAGGTCACGGTCACGGAGCCGGTTGGCTCGATCTCTTCCCCTGCGTGCCAGAGGGTAATGTCCAGCAGGAAGCTACGCTCCGGCTCGGCCTGTTCTTCTCCCAGAAGCTGGTCGCGAATCGTCCGACGCTCCCCGTCCGTCACCTCGGCTGCCGTTACCGTGATTTCCCTTGCCGGATAGGGCAGGGAGCCGCTCTCACCGGTGATGGATAAGCCCCCATCTCAATAGGCAGCTCCCCACGGCATTTGTCGCAGCAGCATTTGGCACAGTGGTAAGCCTGTCGGCTGTTCGCGCCCACAACCACCAGGGAATGGGGCATCCGGATTCCGTTGATCTCCTGATACCGCCAACCGGCCAGCAGGGTCTCAGCGGTGAAATTGCGCCGGCCGGATTCCGCTTCCTCCCGGGCAAATAGCAGCGCGATGGACAGCACGCCGACAATCTGCGCCTCCCGCATACCGGCCGCAGTCATGCGGGAAAGACGGACTCCGGGCAGGGTCGCGAATTTCTGGCACAGCTCCCCCAGCCGACTTTTATCCTCCGGGGCAGGCAGCTCCCCGAAATTGGTCTGCTGCTCCATCCGGTTCTGAATTTCCAGCATGTCATAGATTTCCGGAAAGCCGGATTCCAGGCAGAACTGGGCGACAATGGCCCCGATGTTCACGGTCATTTCCGTCAGCTTTTCCACAGGAATTTCGTTATTGTCCCTGCATTCAAAGCATTGCAGCGGGGATTTTTTCGTCCGAAGTGCCTGGATATCCGGCCGCTGGATCTCCCAGGAGGCCGGCTTCTCCTCCGTCTCCGCCAGGTAACGCAGCAACGGCGGCACCTCCGGCAGCACATTCCCGCCGTAGCGTGCGCCCACGCCCAGCACCCGGATCAGTTCTTCTCTTTGCAGACTGACGCTTTCCCCGGGGGAATACCGCTCCAGCAGATTCTCCATTGGGAAAAACTTCCCCTCAATCACATCGCCGCATTCCGTGCAGTGCACACTGTACATCGGCTTGGTCTGCTGGCTGTTTTTCGTTGTCATACCTCTCCCACCCAACTTTCTGGTCTGTTATCGAACGGCATATTCCAGGGTAACGCACAGGGTTCTGGCATTGCAGTGGGTCTCGCTCTCAAAATGCGCAGCCAGATTGCCGGGGATTTCGTAGTAGACGCTGACCTTATCCTCGGAGCTGCCCTCTTTTCTGCTGACACCAGCAGTCTGAACCCGCAGACCCTTTCTGGCATTCTTCCGGCTGATCCAGCCCAGCTGCTCACAGAAGTGCTCGTCATAGAGCAGCGTATCCAGCAGTCTGCTCGCTGGGTCCGTCAGGAATCCCGCTCCGTTGAAGGCACTGTGGAACCGATTCAGAAGCACACTGACCCGGTACTGTCGGCAGTTGGCCAGTGCCAGCCCGGAAAGCTTCGGGTCCAGGCGGTTTTTCCCGATTCCGGCCGGGTCCTGCATACAGATCAGGTAGCTTCCCAGGCTCAGCATGGTGCTGCCGTCTCCGTCCGCGCCCTCCGGCCAGCGGTTCAGGGCCACACTCACCTGCATCAGTTCCGTCATCTGGGTCTTTTGGTTGACGGCGCAGGCTGCCCAGTAGGTAATCAGGCAGCCAACCGCCACCAGAATCAGGAAAACGCACATCACATACCCGAAAAACAGAATCGGCGTATCCACCGCGCTTTCCACATAAGATCGGATCAGGTTCATATTCATCAGCAGTTCCTCCTTGGCCGGTTTTCGGGCTTCTCGCGCCCCGTATGGTTTTTCGTCGGTATCTGGCCAAAATAGTACACTTTACAGTCCAAATTTCACTTGCAAATAAACTATGAACAAGCTATAATGAAATAGACGTTTTTCGCCGTTTTTCGCATGGATGATAGAGTGTACTTTTTTATCCATCGTTATTCTTTTACCCATCGCAGGAAGGTACTGTGGGTAACCCCCAGCTGTCTGGCAGCTCCCCGGGCGGAAATTTCCCCCGCCAGCCATTTCCGCTTCCAACCGTCAAACGCCGCAGGCCGATCCATGGGTCTGCGGCCAAATTTTACCCCGTTGCGTTTGGCGGCGGCGATGCCCTCCGCCTGTCGCTGGCGGATGAATTCCCGTTCTGTCTGGGCAACATAGGACAGTAGCTGCAAAACGATGTCCGCAATCAGAGTTCCTGTCAGGTCCCGGCTCTGCCGGGTGTCGAGCAACGGCATATCCAGCACCACGATGGCCGCCTGCTTTTCCTTGGTAATCATTCGCCACTGTTCCAGAATTTCCTCGTAATTCCGCCCCAGCCGGTCGATACTCTTGACCACAAGGGTATCGTCCCTTTTCAGTCTCCGAACCAACTTCCGGTAGTTCTTCCGGGCGAAGTCCTTCCCTGACTGCTTGTCCATGTAGATTCGGTTTTCGGGAATTCCGAATTCTCGCATGGCAATGAGCTGTCGCTGTTCGTTCTGTTCTCTTGTGGAAACCCGGATGTACCCATATTCCATAATGCAAACCTCCCATGAATCGGTATCCGGATAATAATTGTAATACGATTTACGAAACCTTTCGACAAATCGGCCAGAAAAAACAAAACCACCGGCTGTGCCGATGGCCCTTCTGATACTATTCTGTACATATCATAAAACACGCAGGGGCAGCCGTTTGGCCGCCCCTGCTGTGTTTTATCGGATTTCCACCGAAAGATTTACTGTTGCATTGGGTTTCGTAGTCGTATTTCCCTCGAAAAATAGATTCAGGCTGACCTTTCCGGATTTCAGCGTCTTTCCGGGAATCGGACGGATTGCAAACCCGCCGTGGCTCAGATTCTCGATGGTATACTCTCCGCTTCGCGCCTCTACTCTGGAAATGGGATTCAGGCCCGCCTCCTGGTTGGCAAACTTCAGTTCCGCCCGGGTGTTGGCATCCTTCGCGTACAGAACCACCGGTGCCGCGGTCACCTTGGCCCCACCGGATTTCAGAGTCAGGTTCACCAGCGCAGACTTCTGTGCGCCTTGAACTGCCAGCTCCAGGCGGTATTTTCCGGTAAGCTCCAGATTCCCGGCTCTTTGCAGGTGCAGTCTGCCGCTCTCGTCCCAGGAAAGCCGGAAGGCAGCCGTCACGTCCTCCGTAAAATTCTTTCCGTCCTTCGCCCAGAAAATCCTGGCCGTTTTGTCGATTGCTGTCAGTCCAAGATAATTCTTATAGTTGGGATTGACCACAATTTCCGAACTGTCTCGGATGACATCGATGAATCCGGAAGCCTTGGCGGAAACCGTCACATTGGAAGCTGCTTGTGCCGGGATCGTCACCGTCAGCACCGCCTCCGGCTGATTCTCCGCCGCCTTCACCGTAACCGCATAGCTTGTGCCATAGGCAGTTTTTTCATTGACGGCGAGATAGAGCTTACCATCTCGATATTCGGTGGTAATTTCCTCAGGAGCCGTAATTACCGGCTGTCCCATGGTATATCCCTTGGTCTTGCAGTTCACTTCCACAACCGCCGAATCCATCACCGCCTTGTTCAAGCTCAGCTTCGATTGGCTCAGCTTCAGCTTGATGGGGGTACGCTTGACTGTAAACTTAACGGTGCAGGGAACCACGCCGTTTTCACTGCCAGAATCCAGGATGAGATTCAGCTTCATCTGATAGCTCCCGGCTGGCACCTCGCTCACCGGACGGATATACCACCGGTTCGTTTCTTCGTCCCGGGCAAACCGGAAGCAGCCCTGCAGCGCATCCCCCTTGGCATCATAGAATTCCGCCTGATCTTCCAGTTCATTATAGTTTTCAAACCGATTCAGGAAATAGTTGCTTCTGGCAAACGTGACATTCGTCTGCGGATCAGGGAAGGAAATGTCCATAGGCGCCCCGGCTTTCAGGGTGACACTCGGCTTTTTCGTTGCGGGCAGCACCGTGAAGTTCCGGACAGCGGTCTTTTCCGTGATGATCGCACCATCCCGTTCCAGATCGATGCACAGCCGGTAATTACCCGGCACCACCGTCGCGGGATCGGTCAGCACCGCGATTCTTCCGTCATCCGCCAAGTAGGTCTCGAAATTGTCCGTCACGTCCTGACCGGCTTTGTCCAGAATCGACCAGGTCGGCTGGCAGTTGTTCATGTACCGGGAGCTAAGATACCATGGCTCGAAAAATCCGTCCGCCACCGTGGAGTTCAGGGTGTACTGCACCGTGGGCTGGTACAGGCTGACCGTCAGCGGCGTGGCCTGGGGCTTGACGCTCACCGTCAGCGGCACGGTTGCCTTCGTATCGGAGAAGCACACATTCAGCGTAAGCTTCCCGGCCTGCACCTGAGTGCCCGGGTTCGGCTTGAGGGCAAACCAGCCATCAGCTGCACTATCCCACTCAGCTTCGGTGCTCCACCCCTCCGGTGCCCGGATGCCCGCAACGTTCAGGCTCTCCAGGGTATCGGTCTTGCGCTTGCACAGCAGCTGAACCCAGACCATCCCGGCAGTGTCGCCGTTATCGTCCGGCTTTGTGAAAACAGGAATGGTCATCCTGGAGGCGGAAAGTCGGAACGCCGGAGACTTGTAGGCCAGCTTTGCCGTGACCTTCACCGGAACGGGCACCGCCCATTCCTCGGTGGACACCAGCAGATTCAAGCTTGCGCTGCCCTTGGTCGGGGCGTTATTCAGGGTGAGCTTTGTGCCGTCCAGGGTCAGCCATTCCGGCCACAGGCCGTTGTTTTCCACCTTCGTGACCGTGCCGCCGGTGATGCTCAGAGCCTGGCTCTGGTCGGTGTAGAAGGAATTGAAGGTCACGTTCTGAGCCTTGAGCTTAGGCAGGGTCTTGCCGACGGTGACGGTCACGGCATCCTCCGTGTGGTATTCCACGCCGTTGACTTCCACGACCACCCGGCTGGTCATCTTCTTGCTCACGGGCACCGTGCCGTCAATGGCCGCCTGGGTGGGCACCAGCAGCAGATGCCGGTCGTCCTTCACCTTCAGATCGAAGATTTGCCGGGCGGCTTCGTCCTCCAGGAACGCTCCAGTGATGGCCACGCCGTTGTCCGTCACTTGGTTCTCTTCGGCAAAGGTGGATATCTCATTCTGCTTCAGCCGCAGAAGCACATCCAGGCTGGCGTAATTCCTGCTGTACAGCTCGGAGGTCACCTTCGTCAGACCCAGGTCAACGCCCAGGACTTCCTCGTTGGCCGGCTTTTCCGTCACATCCACCCGGCACCGGGCGGTGAGGGTGTACTTGCCATGGGTGACAGTTGCCAGCACATAGCCCGTGCCCGTGGCCACCGGGGTGACATAACCCTGCTCGTCCACGCTGACGATGTCCTCATTTTCGGAAGACCAGACCAGGCTGTCTGCCCATTCCTCAGGATCGACGGTGACCCGGATGGGCTCGGACAGGCTGCCCATGGGGATGGACAGATATTCCCGATCCAGGGTAATCGCCCGCTGGGCACTGATGCCGTAGAGCTGGGTGATAGCGGAAACGTCCGTTCTGGGAATGTAAGTAAAGCTGACCTTGCCGTTTCCGTCGGCGGTGGACTGCTCAATGTACTGCAAATCCGTCGGCTGAACGGAGCCGGTGCGCAGGCTGACGATAAGCACATATTCTTCGCCAGGCTCCAGGCCCACAAAGGCCACGCTGCGCACGCCGTTCTTCACAGTTTCCCTGCCGGTGTGCGCCGACAGCGGCACCGCCGTTCCCTCTTCCGGCTTCGCGCCCTGGGGCACCCGCCACCAGGTCATTGCCGAAACCTCCTGAAGAGATTCCTCGGATTCCTGAGTGGTCTCCGGCTCGACCGATTCCGAAGTGGTCTCCGGAATGGCTTCCGCAGTCGTCTCCGTAGTGGTTTCAGGAACCGGTTCCTCTGTGGGATTTGTGACCGGAATCGTCTCCATCGTCGGCTCTGTTACCAGCGTTTCCTCCGGCTCTTCCAGGACGGATTGGCTGGTAGTGCCATCGGAGAAATGGATGGTGGCAGAGAGAAGCGGCGCGTTGTAAGAACCGATATTGACCCGATTCCATTGTGCTTCCGTTCCGCCATAATAGACATTGGTCAACCTGCCACATCTCTCAAATGCACTTCCTCCGATACGGGTCACGCTCTCCGGAATCGTTATGCTCGTCAAACTAGCGCAGCCATCAAAGGCCCAGGCACCGATACTCGTCACGCTCTTCGAAATCATTACGCTCGTCAGTCTGCTGCAGCCGAAGAAGGCATGGCTGCCGATGCTCGTCACGCCCTTCGGAATTGTCACACTTGTCAGTCCGCTGCAGCCATCGAAGGCATGGCTGCCGATGCTCGTCACACCCTCCGGGATTGTCACGCTCGCCAGGCTGGTACATTTTCCAAATGCACCATAATAAGTACTATTAGAATATTCCGCATTCTCTATGCACAGCAATCCTTCTGGCAAGGTAACGCTTTCCAGGCTGGTACAATTGTAGAAAGTTCCGCTTCTGACCTTCGTCACACCCTCCGGAATTGTCACGCTGGTCAGGCTGCTGCAGTGAGAGAAGGCACCCTCGCCGATGCTCGTCACGCTCTCCGGGATCGTCACGCTCGTCAGGCTTCTGCAGTAAGAGAAGGCACCATCGCCAATACTCGTCACGCTCTCCGGGATCGTCACGCTCTCCGGGATCGTCACGCTCATCAGGCTTCTGCAGCCTAAGAAGGTCCCATCGCCAATGCTCGTCACGCCCGCCGGAATCGTCACACTCGTCAAACTGACGCAGAAGGAGAAGGCCTGAACGCCAATGCTCGTCACGCTATCCGGAATCGTCACGCTCGTCAGACTGCTGCAATGTTCAAAGGCAGCATCGCCGATGCTCGTCACGCTCTCCGGAATCGTCACGCTGGTCAGCTCGCTACAGCCAAAGGCATGGTTGCCGATGCTCGTCACGCCGGGTTCTATCACGATTGATAGAATTTTTGCCAAAATGGAGCCCCAAGGTGCTGCGTACTGAGAGCTGTAATCCCTCATCTCACCGCTGCCGGAAATGGTCAGCGTACCGCCCTTGGTAAGCTTCCAAGTCAGATTATTACCGCAAGTACCGGAATCAATTATTAAATCTTTAACGTTTACACTGCATTTTGCCGAATATTGCTTTCCATCCTTGGTATAGCTTGCAACCACCGTAGCCGTTCCTGGGCCGACTGCCGTCACCTTTCCCTTATTCACAGTCGCAACCTTCGGCTGGCCGCAAGTCCAGGTACAGGCGTTGGTGATATCCTGGGCCTGGCGATAGTTTCCAAAGAGCACCTGCAGCTGGCTCTGGTCTCTTTTTATCAGGGTCAGTGTCTCCGGAACCATCCGCATTGCGGTCTCGCCGCTTTGGATATCCAGCCGCACACTGAGCTTTTTGGCTTCCTCGTGAACTGTGAAATCCAGTGCGCCCCGCTGGCCATCCTTGATTGCTTCCAGCGTATATTCTCCGTTTGGCAGGTAGAACGCGGTTTTGCCCTTCGCGTCCGTATTGGGAATGTCGCCGGTATAGACCCCGCCCTTATCCGCCAGCGTGACCGGAGTTATTTTGCTGCCCTGTGAATCAAACAGCCGAACCCTGGCATCCTCCACTGGCCCGTTCCCAGCGTCCCGCGCCGTAAGCTCCACCCGGAACACCTTGTGGGGACACTTGGTAAAGCCGAATTCCTTCTCATCGGCGCAGTAGTAGAAATCGCTGATCTTCCACGACTTTTCAAGACCACCGACTGTTTTTTCCATCATAAACAGCTTGTACGACAAACGAATTCTCAGCGACCCCGTAATTTTTCCATCGATACATAGCTTGCACGGATGCAGCACGCTATCCGAGCCGGAAGAAAGCGCGGCTATGTTTTCACTTCCTGAAACAGTAGCTCCCCCCTGTGCCTCGATCGCAACGTTTGCAAGCTCTTTGCTGACAAACGCAACTGTCGCCTTTGCCCCAATGCCAATATAGAGACTTCCCGAAAAATCCACCCCGCTCCTCACCTGAAACGGGCCGCTCGTATTTTGCCAGGTGCCAGTGTTACTGTCATATTTTTCCCCAATAATACATGCTTTCCAATTGATCTGATAGGTCAACGCACAGGATGCCGAAAAGTAGGCCTTGGGCACGATCTGTAAATAGCACCCCGGACAGAATGCCACACCGAATACACCCACATCAAAGTCCTTTGAGAACTTTGCCTCCGCAGATATTTTTCCGGTCATCGAGAAGGTGACATCGATAGCGATATATTGATAGCTTCGAGAGATGTATGCTTTGGTAGATGCGGTAATTCCTAATTCAAAAGCCCCCGTAAAGTATTTACCATTCGACTTGAAGTCCTTGGTAAATGATTTGCTCTCGTCAACATCGATTGCGTATGATTCAATTTCATCCGATTCTAAGGAATACTCCTCTTCTGAAATGACTGAAAGTTCAGAATCCAGATTACTGTCATCATAGGTTACATTATCATCCGTCGATTGTCCTTCAATCTTTACAACGTCGAACACATCTGACAAATCAGCATCCGCATTCTCATAAATAGTAACAGTATCTCCCTTAACGGACACCCGCGCTGCCTTGACGATCAGATAGTCTCCGCCTTCCTGGGGCATGGCAAAGCTGTCTCCGGGCTGCATTGCCAGGAAACGCTCGTCCGCGTTGGTCACGGTGTACACGCCGTCGCTGCCTGTGATCTGTACCTGGGAATCCTCCCGCACCAGAATCGTATTTTCTCCAAAAACCGCAAAGTTCGTCGTATTATCATCGTCCAGATTCAGCACCCGTTCCGGGTCGTAATCCGCCACCGTGGAATTTTTGATATCCTGAACCGTCTTCGTGTACAGCTGGGTACGGAACTCCGGAGACAGCGGGTCATTGGTCTTGATATCCAGCAGATAGGCCGCCGCGGAATAATACCTGGGCATGGTGCCGATCTCAATTTCCACGTCTGCCAGTGTGTCCTCCGGGGACACCTCCAGGGTGCCGGAGCCAAGCATTTTTCTGCCGTCCTCGGTGTAAACGGCGACTACCAGTCTGGCCGCCTGGATGCTGGTGTACTCCACCGTCGCCAGACTGCCGTTAAACTGCAAGTCGCAGATTCGGTTTACCTGAGTTTCAGACTGGGTCTGCGGGTCATTCTGGACAGTATTGGCCAACAGCGTACCAAAGGAGTTGGTGCCCTCGACCGTCACATCGCCCGCAACCTGGGGCGCACTCTCCTGGGCTGCCGCCTTGGGCGGCAGGAAGGACAGCAGCGTCACCAGTACTAGCAGGGTAGACAAAATGCGCTTGAACATATCGGTTCCTTCTTTCTGCATATTTGCAACGCGAAATATGAATAAACTATGACTATAGTATATCTGTACGTTCCGCTGCTGTCAACAGCTTTTGCATGATTTGCACAAATTCTATATCAATTTCAGAAATATATAATGCAAAACAGAAAAAGCGAGCAGTTTTCCATCCTGCACTCAAACGGTCAGGGTGGAAAGCTGTTCGCTCTATGTAAATTTCCCGCCGGTCACACCGGTTGTTCTGGCTGTTCGCTTTCCTCCTTGGGTTTTTCCAAAAGTTTCTGGGCAGCGGAGTGTCGGGCGGCTTTACGCTGGCGGCAGAGCCAGTAGATTG
>OLGZ01001325.1_pt1 | contig 14499 bp, 12 predicted proteins | sample 1605981 | NCBI WGS metagenome assembly OLGZ01 (sample SAMN03283291) | human gut metagenome | biome: human-associated habitat; material: feces | host: Homo sapiens | place: Peru | collected 2012 | reverse complement strand
TGAACGGCTGGACCCGTACTACTGCCATGACAATGGCCGCCCCGGTACGGATCCAGTTGTGCTTATAAAGATGGTACTCATTCAGCATTTGTTTGGGATACCGTCTTTGCGGCAGACCTACCGAGAAATCCAAGTGAATGTGGCATATCGGTGGTTTCTTGGGTACGGATTGCTGGATAATATCCCTCACTTTGCAACGGTGAGCTATGCTTTCTGCAAGCGTTTCCCGGATGAATTGACCAGTGAGATATTTGAGCACATTCTCAACAAGGCACTGAACAACAGGATGCTGGACCCCAGCGCAATTTTCATTGACGGGACACATATCAAAGCTAGCGCAAATAAGAAAAAGTTCCAGAAGGAGCAGGTCGCGAAAGCGGCAAAAGTCTATTCAGGGCAGCTTCGCAGAGAGGTTAACACGGAAAGAGAAAAGCTGGGCAAGAAGCCCATTGAAGATGACAATGATGAAAATCATCCCCAGGGTGATGGAGGCTCGCGGGAAACCGTAGAAAAGACCGTTTCCACCACAGACCCGGATTGTGGAATGTTCGTAAAAGGAGAGCATGAGCGGCAATTTGCCTACGAAGCGCATACGGCTTGTGACAAAAGAGGTTTCATTCTGGGAGTAGAGGTAACTGCCGGAAATATCCATGACAGTGTGGCATGGGATAAGGTATATGACGATGTAACCAGCAAATTTGATGTTCAGTTCGTGGCCATGGACGCGGGATATAAGACCCCTTGGATTGCAAAGAAGACTTTGGATGATGGAAAAATCCCGGTTCTCCCCTATACAAGATATAAAGGCAGCAAAGAAGGATACCGCCCCTGGGACTACAAATACGATCCAGTAAAAGATGTGTTCACCTGTCCCCACGGTCAGGAGCTTCGCCATACCACAACAGACCGAGACGGGAAAAGAATCTACCGCAGTACTCCGAAATACTGTGTCAATTGTCTCTCCAAATCCTACTGCAAGGCAAACGAGAAAGGGCAAAAGGTATTCACAACCCACATCTGGCAGGAATACCTGGACATTGTGGAGAGCATCCGAAAGACTGACTTAGGCAAGCAAATTTACGCCCAGCGAAAAGAAACCATTGAGCGGGTCTTTGCGGATGCGAAAGAAAAACACGCCATGCGTTATACACACCACCGAGGCTTGTCCGCAGTTACCAGATGGGTCAGGCTCAAGTTTGCTGCCATGAATCTGAAAAAACTGGCCCAATGGAGTTGGAAGGACTCCGTGTTCTCGCTACTATTCGTCCGATGTTGCCCCATCTACAAGAATGCCCCCACTTTCGCTTATTGAAAGTGAGGGTTATTTGACAGACTGAGACACCGCCGCCGGATGACAGAATCCGGCGGCGGTGTCTTTTATTTGCGAATTGCGGTAATGAGCATTCCGCCGCCGAAGACCAAAGTGAACACGGCGGCCAGGATCAAGCATAGAAGCATAGCTTTCTGCCCGAGTGAGCCTTTGCGGCTTCCCTTGTAGCCATGGTAGCAGAGCACGATCGGGAAAACCAAAAGGCCGATCAGATAGGCACAGGCAAATCTGGCAAGCAGGAAAAGCAATTTCAGGAAGATATCCAGCAAAGTATAATATCGCAGCGGGGAATATGGCCTCGGTCTGGCAGCCACCTGCATCCAACCAAAGGGGATTCCACTGACTGCAAGACCGATTAGAATGGCGCCATACCAGGGCATGTCCTTATAAGAACCCGTGGCGATAAAAAACAATACCCCTGCCGCAAAGCCACCCACTCCCATCCAAAGCAAGTGAATGGCTTTCTCCCTATGAGCCAGCCGTACTGCCTCGGCATCCTGCGCAGTCTGAACCGCCTGCCGCACTGTCTCCGCTTGCTGCCGCTGAGCCTTTGCCGCCTGAAACGCATTCTGCAAGATTCCTTCCTCTTCCGCCGGAATTTCCAGGATTTGCACCAACCGTGCAATTGCGCCGGGGTGCGGAACGGTCACATTCTCCTCCCAGTGCGCAAGCTTTTCTGGGCCAATGCTCAGCTGCCCCGCCAGTTCCTCCCGGGTCATATTTTGCCGCTGTCTGTAATACCGGATGATTTCTCCGGATGTTCTTTCCGTCATGGGTCTGCCTCCACATTCTGCCCCCAAAGCATCCGGCAAAGCTGCCGTACCCGCTCCGGTGTGTTGGTTTCGTCGGCGTAAAGCTGCAAACTGTCCCCCGCCTGGCAGTACAGCAGGCCTTGCTCAGATGTCTGGACAAGCATCAGGCGATCCGGGTCGAACGCATAGTCACAGGCAATTACGCCCTCCACTTCTTGGTAGGCTAGGGAAAGCGTTTCTCCGTCAAAGAAATAGGTACCCGGAAAAACGGCGAGGATCTCCGAATAAGGCTCTCCCAAGAAGCTGTCAAATGTGCCGTCGTCACAGAAGGCATGGGAGACCATATAGGTACGTCCCTCAAGCTCCACCTGGTACGACCACGTTTTCGAGAGGTCCAGGAAGTCTCCCAGCCTGGCGGCAGGAGCTGTTGTCTCCGGAGCTCTGGGAACCGTCGTGTCCCTGGATGCCGCCGTCTGAATCACTGCCGCATTCTCCGGTGTTGCAGGCCTCTCCCGGAAATGCCGAACGGCAGCCGGGGAGCCCACCGCAATTGCCAGTGCCGCCGCTCCCGCTGTGATTTTCGTTCCCAGTGATACCCCTTTGATAGCTTTTCCGGGTCTCAACTTTCGGACACTTGCTCGCTTTCGGGCAATTTTCCCGGATATCCTGGCAGCAGCTTCCGGCGGCATTTGCACATCGGTATCCCCAAGAAGCCACCGGAACAGCGGGAAGAAGGCAAGCACATGGAGCCGCACGCCATGCTTCCGCTCATAGTCGTCAATGGACTTTTTCACTGCAAGCCGTCCGCGATTCAGCCGGGTATTCGCGGTGTTGACAGAAACACCCTGTACCTGCGCAATGGTTTTCAGGGAAAGCTCGTCATAATAGAACATCCGCAGTGCCGAGCTTTGCACGTCCGGAAGCTGCTCCAGCATAGCAAGCAGCGTTTCCCGAAGCTCCTTCCGGTCTGCCGCCTCTTCAGGCAGATGGGCACTGCGGTTTTCCTGGAGGGAATTCAAAATTTCCAGATTCTCCGGAGTATCCACCGTTAGTTCATGTCGAGTTTCCTTGCGTTTATAATACCGGGTGCACTGGTGACAGGCAATGGCCTTCAACCAGGCCGGAAAGGCCTCCGGCTCCCGAAGGGCGTGAATGGAGCCCATCATCTCCAGAAAGGTTTCCTGCACAATGTCCTCCGCAAGGGAAGGACTTTTCGTTTCCCGCAGAGCAATGCTGTAAACCATATCCCGGAAGGCCTCATAGAGCCTTCCGCAAGCCTGGGAATCCCCGGTCCTTGCCGCCAGAACCGTCTCCATCAGTTCCTTCTGTTCCATACGCTTATCTCCGCGTCAATATTCAATATAGACCTCTTCAATGGAATACGCATTGAAGGAGCGGTTAATAATTTGCTCCGGCTCTGTGTAAAACACTGCGTCGCTGCCGGATTCATAGTCTAATCCGTCAACGGTACCGTCCGGGTGGAGGATCAGATTCCGAAATACCAGCGGCGTGTAGACCGTCCAGTGATAAACCCCATTCATATATTCATCGTAGCAGACATAGATTTCCAAAGCGTTTTCACTTTCTGCCGGGTAGTAGGACTCCGGGTTCCGCGTCAGAAGGTATGTCTTGTAGTATTGCGGTGCGGAATAAGTAAAGATCGAATCCTCCTTGGGGTGGGTTTGCTCCAGGAACTGACGGATAAGGGCTTGAATATCGTCTTCCGGAAGCAAATCCGGGTCTGTCAGATATTCGTCCAGTCCGGAAACCGAAAAGGTCTTGCTGGTTTCCGCCGGACGGCACAGGTACTCCTGCTCCAGGTAAGCCTCATTGGCAATGGTCACCGTTATGGTATCACCATTCTGAATGCCATACGCTGGTTCCACCTGAAAATCGCAGTGGGTCAAGGCTTCCTCATCCGTCTCCCGTTCCAGAATTGCCCGAGCCTGCCCGTCGATTCCCTCATATCGGATCGCAATGTCCCGAAAAAAGTCAACGGTCTGCATTTCCGGAAGCCCCGACACCGTGAATTCCTTCTCTCCGCCTTTGATGGTTTTTGCCGCGGCATCCGACACAGTTACGCTCACTGTTACGGTGTCCCCATTGGAAAGGTTCTGCTCGGGCGTACAGGAAAAGGTGATGCCCTCGTCATAGAGAATGTACTGACTGAGCCAACTGCTATAGCTTTCGTTTGGCTCCGGCTCTCCGCCGATGACCGATTCAATCAGCTCCAGCGTCCGCATGCTCAGCTCTGCCCGCCCGTTCCCGTTGCTGCCGGAAAAGGTGATATCCACATAATCCAGTGCGTTTGCTTTCCTTCCGCAGCCTGCCAGCATCAACGAACAAGTCAGCAGAACCAGCAGTGTGATAAAGATCGTTTTGATGTGTTTCATAGAATCAAACTCCTTTTCTTTTGTTCTGTCAGATAGGGGAAAGGGATGGCCGGAATATTTCACCTTTTTTGTAAAAATTTTCGGAATTCTTAGTTACTATTATTCTACCCTGAAAGTTATTACCCGTCAACACCGAAAGTTAGTTTACAAACATAACTTTTAGGGTTAACCTACAGAAAAACGGGGGTGACAGGATGGACTGGACGGCAATTGGCGCGAGAATCCGGAAGCAGCGGGAACAATTTGGCTATACCCGGGAAGTTCTTGCGGAAAAGCTGGATGTTACACCCAAGTTCTGCGCCGATATTGAGCTGGGAAACCGGGGCATGTCCGTGCAGACCCTGTGCAGAATTTCCCAGGTTCTGAAGCTGTCAACCGACTACATTCTCTTTGGGGCATCCAAGGAAAGCCAGACTTTCTCCGAAACACTTCTGCGGCACTGTACCCCGTCAGAGCAAAAATACGCCGAGGATATCCTGAAGCTGTTCGTCGCGGCCATGGAAGAGAAGGCGTAATGAAAAATAATTGCGGCTCAGAGGCACTTCAAAACGCCTCTGAGCCGCTTGTGTTATGCTCATTTTTCCTGATCCCGCTGGATGGTTTCCTGCACCGCCCGATTCAAAAAAGCTGCCAGGGATTCACCCTGGGTCTGTGCGTGTTCCTGGATTTGCTCCTTCATACCCTTCGGTACCCGGAAAATTACCCGATCCACCTTCTCCTGCTCATATTTTTTGATTGCGCGATCCATAGATTCTGAACGTGGCATGACATTTCCTCCGAAATATACGTCGTCGTATAATTTGTATGAAAAATAACGATAAAATTTATATACAATACCAGTAGATATACGGCATCGTATATGTTAGTATATTGGCAGAAGCCAAGTGAGAGCCCCACTTGGTATCTTACTAAGTTAGTATAGCCGGAAAATGTCCCCTTTGCAAGTATTTTCCGGAGAAAGGAGAAAACGTGCATATCATCCAAATTTTGCGAAGCTATCTGGGCATTACCCAGCAGGAGCTTGCGCAGAAAGCTGGCATTTCTCAGCCGGATCTCTGTGAAATGGAAATCAAAACACCCTATGGCAGAATTGACAAGTATCAAAGGCTTTCTGACTATCTGGGAATCAGTGTGCACGCACTGGTCACCAATGACTGCCGTTTGGTTCCCTCTTCCTTTTTTGAGCAGCACCCGCCGCGCACTTACACAGAAAAAGGAGGAACCGCCAATATGGAACTCGGAAGAAGCGGTGAGGACGCTGTATTTGATTTGGAACGTCACCGTCTGGCGCAAATCAATACCAGTCTGGCATCTCTTGTACTTCCCTTCTATAAGCTGCGGCACAGGCCCGGATATGATATTCTTTCCTTTGATGAGTCCGGGGTTCCCATTTTCATAGAGGTAAAAACCACTACCGATGATAATCCGGACTTCGCACTGACTAAACAGGAATATCTGACCGCCTGCAAGCTCACCAAAGCTGGCGAAAAATACCGCATCTATCGATACACAAGCTGGGGACGCAAGAATCAAGCTCTGAACATTTTTGACTTTGCGCAGCTGCAAGATGGCCGGCAGATCTATCCCGCCACATACCTGTGCAGCACTTCTTCCCCAAACAAAGCCGTTTCCGGGATTACCTATTGCAGAGAAAAAGCCGGTATGAGCAAGGGCGAACTGGCTGACCGCATCGGCATTCAAACGATGCACCTTTGGCGCTATGAAAACGGAAAGCAGCAATGTTCTGTGGGACTTTACCAGAAAATTGCAAACGTACTGGACGTTACAATCGATCAGCTGCTTACCACCTATGTCTAATTTTGTTTGCCAATATCAACAATCTTTTGGAGGAAAAAGTCCGTATTTGGGAATATTATTGAAAAATATTCCCAAATAAATCCGAATATATACAAATTTCTAAGAATAGCAGTCAAAAACGGATGAAATAGGATCCGGGATTTTGAGAAAACCGGAATCAGCAATTTGCTTAACACTTTTTCCTGGGAATATTTTCGAAAAGTTATTCCCAGATTCAATAATTGACTAATCACCCCAACTATTATATCATAATAATATGAAAATCGGGGTGATTGCAATGTCCGGAAGAACAGTGTATACCGTACAGCAGGTTGCAGAAATTTTGCAAATATCAACAAAAACAATGTACGCAATCGTAAAGGCCAAGGATATTGACAGTGTCATTGTGCGTGGGCAAATCCGCATCACATCGGATGCACTGGATCGATATTTGAATGGAGGCAGACATGGATAATGCGCCACACGGTACCATCTACCGGAAAAACGGATACTATTATGCACGCATCTATTATTACGCAGACGGTCGGAGAAAATCCAAAGACAGGGCAACTGGTATTGCCATTGAAAGCAGTTCCGCCCGAAAAGCCAAGCAGCAGGAACGAGCCGCAAACCAGGAGCTTGAACGGTTTCTGAGGTCGTTTACCGCATCAATGACAGGGCAAACCCGCCGTCCGCAGCAGCAAACGGTAGCCGAGACAGTCAAAATCTGGCTGGATCATATCAGCGGCACAAAGGCACCGGGGACGATTGCTGGGTACACTTATATTGCAAATGACATTACCCTCTATTTTACGAAAGTAGCGCCCGTACTGACAGCAGAGCTGACGACAAGTCAGGTGGAAGCCTACCTCGCCTGGGAACGTATGCGCCGTCAACCTGAATACGCAGGCACTTACAAGGTATCTGCTCTGTATGCAGACGGCTCTGGAATCGAAAATACAGTACATCACCGATATACGGTCTTACGGGCAATCCTCCAATACGCAAAAAGGGAGGGGATTGTTACCCGAAATGTTGCGTCAAAACGGGACTGCCAGATCGATGTTCCGAAACCACAACAGCAGGAGTTTGCGGTTTTGAATGTGGGCGAAGCCCGAGAATTGCTTCGTGAGCTTGACCATGCGCCGCTATGGTTCCGGGCGGCTGTTATGTTGGGATTGCTGCTGGGGCTCAGAAGATCGGAGGTCATCGGCCTGCGGACTTCTGACCTGGACTGGGAAAACCATATTTTGACGGTCAGACGCAGTGCTACCCAGCAAACAATTGGGGGTCGCAATACGGTTACGATAAAACCGTACACCAAAAACAGGCATCCGAAGACGTTTGTGATCACGGATAATCTGACTGACCTTCTTCAAAAACTGTGCAATGAACATGCGCAAAATGAAGAAATGTTTGGACGCGCCTATGTGCAGGATTGGAATGGGTACCTTATGCGTTACAAGGACGGGCAGCTTATTTCACCCAACGCACTCACCCGAGCCTTTAGCCAGTTTATCGCAAAGCATGGGTTCAAGAAGGTTCGTTATCATGATTTACGCCACCCGTATGTCAAACACACGACAAAAATTTTTAGCTTACGCCTGATGGATTTTCAAGCGCAGGCTTATCCTGATGCTCAGCGAAAAAATCGCGGAGCTTATCAGCTTCATCGGGTAGGACAAAGCCAAAACCCTGTCCGTCCACTCTGCAATAGAAAGCGATTTTCATGTCTGCCACCTCAATCGAAAATGTCTCGGATTTTGTATGCGATCTCGATGCGCTTATCAGGGTACACCAGCACCCGGTCGATCAGCAGCTCGGCCAGCTCGGTGGTCAGCGTGTCCGCATCGAAAATCGCCTTGGACGCTTCCTTGCGGCTGTCCTGCCGTGCCTGTTCGTCCTGCTTCTGCTTCGCCTGTGCCAATACTGCGGCATAGGCGTTTTTTGTTTTCAGCAGCAGCTCGTTACACGCGGCCTTTTCCGCCTTGTAGGTGTTCAGGTCAATCTCGCCCATGAGATAGCGTTCGTACAACGTTCGCTTGCCGTCTTGCAGCGCTTCGATCTGCTGCTCATATTCGGCACGTTCCGGTACGGAGGCATCTACCCGGAGCGTACCGTCAGGGGCAAGCGGCGCGGCGGCCTCCATCTGCTTTTTCAGCGTCAGGAATACCGTCTGTTCCAGCTCTGCGGCGTTCAGGCGCATCTTGTGGCAGCGGCTTTCTTCGTCCGCCTCGGAATGGCGGCAGTGATAATATGGGGTTTTCTGCATGGTGCGGGACAGCGCATGACCGCAGCAACCACAGAAGGCTTTGCCTTTCAGCGGGTAGTCCCGCTTTTTCTTGTTTGGCTGGGAAAAGCGGAGCTGGCTGGCCTGCACGGTATCAAACACGGCTTTCTCTATGATGGCCGGGTGATGGTCGGGGATGATGTACCACGATTCTCTGTCCTTCAGGCGGCTTCTGGTGCCGCCTACTTCGAGAACCGCCCGCTTGCCGATCACATACACGCCGGTGTAGCGTTCGTCCTCCAAAATGCGGAGAATGGTGGATGCACTCCAAATCCCGTGGCAGCGGGAAATATCGTGGGTGTGATTGCCGTGCGCCGCTTTGTACTGGCCGGGGGTGGGGATGTTTCTGCGGAACAGCTCTCGCGTGATGGCGGTGGCATTGATGCCCTCGGCGGCAAGCTGGAAGATGAGTTGCACAACGGCAGCGGCCTCCGGGTCAGGCTCCATTCTGCCATCGGCGCTTTTGCGGTAGCCGTAGGGACAAATCTTGCTCTGGTACTCGCCGCGCTGCATCTTGGCGTACTTGGCGCTCTTGGTCTTGATGGACATATCGCGGCTGTAATACTCGCTGATGAGATACTTGAATGCTACGTCCATGCCGCCGGTGTCACCCTTGAATTTGCTGCTGTCAAAATCGTCGCTGATGGAAATAAAGCGGGTGTGGAACAGCGGGAACACACGCTCGATGAAATAGCCGGTTTCAATGCTGTTTCGTCCGAAGCGGGAAAAATCCTTGACAATGATGCAGTCAATTTGATTGGCCCGCACCAGCTCAATGAGCTTCTGTACCTGCGGACGCTCAAAATTCGTGCCGCTGTACCCGTTGTCGATGAACTCCATGATCTCCGCGTTCAGAGCTTCCGGCAAGGAAGCCGCGTATTCGTGGAGGACAAGGCTCTGATTTTCAATGCTCAGACTGTCGTACTTGTAGTCCTCAATGGAGAGGCGTATGTAGAGGGCAATCACATATTTCTGCATTGTTCCAGCACCTCCGCATAGGTTTCAAACTCGCTCTGGAAGCGATAGCGCACCGTGATCTGCTTGTCGTGGGATACCTCGATGCGGTCGATCAGCCGCTCGATGAGTGCGCCGGTCAGCGCACGGTTGGTCTTGATCTGCGCGGCATCCTGTTCCAGCGCCCGGTGCTGCTCGGCTTTGGCATCCATCGTCCGCAGACCATCCTCCAACTGTTCCATTTCCACGGCGAGGTCGGCAATGCGGTTTTCGTACTTCTCTTTGTAGTCGAAGTATTCATCCTTGGTGAGAACGCCTTGGACGAGGTTTTCATATAAGCTCCGCACGATGCCGCGAAGCCGCTGGATTTCCTGTCTGCGGCTGGTGATCTTCTCCCGCAGCTCGCTGCGGTCAGCAGCCTGTCGGGGCAGCTCCGCAAGCGACAGGCGGTATTCGCCCAAAGCGGTGTTGAGCGCTTCCTGAAGCATATCTGCCAGCATATCCAGCAGCGCATCCTCGCGGATGGTCACGCCGAGGCAGGCATCCTTGCTGATTCGGCTCTGGCTCAGACAATGGTAGAAGTACACATCGTCGGACTTCTTGCGGATATTTCTCTGCCGGTGCAGGCTGCCGCCGCAATGGGCGCAGAACACCTTGCCTTTGAGCAAATTCGGCGTGTAGGCTTTGATCTCCCGTGCCTTGGCGCGGCTGGCGGTCTGATTGAGAATTTCCTGCACAGCCGCGAACTGTTCCCGGCTGATGATGGCCTCATGGGTGTCCTGCACCACCGTCCATTCCTCGGCATCGGCCTTGACCTGCCGGTGATCCACGGTTTTGGTCTGCCCCTGAACGAGATCTCCGGTGTAGACCTCGGAGCGGAGAATGACGCCGACCGTCCGGGTCTGCCACTTGCCGCTACCGAGCAAATTCTTGTGAGTGATCTTGCCCTGCATCTTCTTGTAGTGGCTGGGGGTGAGAACACCCGCTTCGTTCAGCCGCACGGCGATGGTATTCAGGCCAGCGCCCTCGGAAGCCCAACGGAACATCCGCTGCACCACGACGGCGGCAACGGGGTCGATGATAAGCTGGTGGCAATCGTCCTCGGCTTTCAGATAGCCGTAGGGAGTACGCGCACCGATGAACTTGCCGTCCTTCATGGCCTGCCGCTGCTGCGCCCTGATCTTGCGCCCGATGTCCAAGGCGTAGGCTTCGTTTATCATGTTCCGCAGCGGGATGATGATACCGGAATGGGCATCCTCCGGGGCGGCGGTGTCGAAGTTTTCGTTGACCGCAATAAAGCGGATATTTCGGATGCGGAAATACTGCTCGATGTAGTAGCCGGTGTCGATGGTGTTTCGCCCCAAACGGGAGAGGTCTTTGACAATCACGCAGTTTACATGACCGGCTTCAATATCCGAGAGCATCTGCTGAAAGCCCGGACGATGGAAGTTTGTCCCGGTCGCGCCGTTGTCGATATAGGTATCGTATACGCTGATCTCCGGGTACTGCTCCAGATAGCGGGCAATAATCATCTGCTGGGTTTCAATGGATACGCTGTGCGTGTGGGTATCCTCCACCGAAAGGCGGACGTAGATCGCGGCGCGGCAAGCGGCGTCGGCCTCCTGCACGGCTACCGCAGCCGTTTCTTTCCTGCTTTTTCTCGCCATGCTCAGCCCACCTTTCTCTGTTCGTAATCTTTCTGCTGCGCTGCCAGCGCCAAAAGCTGCAACGCCTTTTTATATTCGTCCTCATGGGTAAAGGTAATATCCAGCTCCTTTTTCCCACGGACGCGGATGCTCTGTACCATGTGAATGAGCGCCCTGCGGTCTAAGGTTTCCAGCGTAGAGAACTGCGTAAACTGCGAAATCCAGCGGTTGCGTTCACTCCGGTTTTCCAGTACCTCCGTGAGTTTTTCCTTGAGAGCGCGGACGCTCTCGCGGATGTCCTCGGCCTGTTTGGTGTACTTGGCCTTATAGGAGGCGTATTCCTCCTTGGTGAGCATTCCACCAACAAGGCTCTCATAAAGCCGCGCCTTGAATTCCAGCACCTGCTCCAACCGGCGCTCATTGTCGGTGATGTGGTCGCTGTATTCCTTGGCAAGCGCCTGATTGATGCTGGACTGGTCAATGCCAGAAAGCAGCGCCTTCAGAGAGGCAATGTTGCCGATATAGGCTTTCAGGCTGTCCCGCACACAGTCGATCAGGCTGCTTTCTTTCAGCATGACCGGATGGGCGCAGCCCTTTTTCTTGCCGGTAGGACAATAATAGTAGTGGTACTCCTTGCCGTTTGCACGGTTGGTCTTGCGGGTCATGCGGCTTCCGCAGCACCCGCAGATCAGAATACCGGAGAACAGGTACACCGTGTCCTCGTTGGGAGAAGTGCGGGTATCCAGCCCCTTGATGCGCTGCACCAGCTCAAAATCCTGACGGGCAATCAGCGCTTCGTGGGCATCCGGGACACGCACCCACTCGGAGGCGGGGCGCTGCTCCATCTGCTTGATCTTGTAATGCGGCGTCCCCTGTTTGCCCTGCACCAGCGTTCCGGTATAGGTTTCGTCCTGCAAGATGCGGATGATGGTGGTAGCCGACCACTTGCAGTCGGCCTTGTCCGCATAGCCCTTTTTCGCGTAGGGCAGACCGTTGTTCTTCTTGTAAGCCAGCGGGGAGAGGATACCCAGCCGGTTCAGCTCCGATGCGATCTTGGAGGCGCTTGCGCCCTCCAGCCGCATACGGAAGATGTCGCAGACAACGCGGGCGGCGTAGGGGTCAGGAACGAGTGAATTCTTGTTGTCCTCGGCTTTCATGTAACCGTACACCGGGAAAGCGCCGACGAAATCGCCGTTGCGCCGCTTCACGTCCAGAGAAGAACGGGTCTTGACGGAAATGTCCCGGCAGTAGGCTTCGTTCATAATGTTCTTGACCGATACGGTCAGATCATCGCCGCTGTCGTGGGCGGTGTCGATGCTGTCGGTGATAGCGATGAAACGCACCCCGTAGGACGGGAATACCCGGCGCAGATACCGGCCGGTTTCAATGTACTCGCGCCCCAGCCGGGAAAGGTCTTTGACAATCACGCAGTTGATGCTGCCATCGGTGATGTCCTGCATCATTTCCTTGAAGGCAGGGCGGTCAAAGATAATGCCGCTGTATCCATCGTCGATCTTTTCGGAAACGACCTCAATATCCGGGTTGCGCTCTACAAAGTTTTCAATGAGCTTGCGCTGATTGGAAACGCTGTCGCTCTCGCTGGAATGATCGTCGGTATAGGACAGGCGGATATAAGCGGTGGCTTTGTATTTAGGCATGAAAAAGCACTCCTTTCTCCCGGACTGCTCCCGCATGAAAAGAGTGGTTATCTGGCTATTTGGTTTTCATCCTTTTCCACACCGATCATAGCACTCTCTGCGGAAAAAAGCGAGGATGTCGCTCAGCGCAAAATGCCTTGCAGACATTCCTCTAACGTAACACCGTTCCCGGCAAAGCAGGCGTTTACCACGAAATCGCCGCAGCGGAAGCGGTAGGGATTTTTGATCTGGCGGATAAAGGCGGCAATGCGTTCTTCCTTGGGAAGATTTTTGTCAACAGATACTTCCCGGATGTCCACCAGCTCATCCGTGTGGATTCGGGATTCGTTTGGCGTTGGCTGCATCATGGCGATCTCCTTTCTCGGTTTGGTGGGTTTCCTCAAGGTCACATGAATGCGCTGACGGGAAAGGCCGTCAGCGCATGGTATCTGACTTTGAGAGGCGGCTGCGCGGGCAGAATTGGAGCCACATAACATAATGGCGAATACCGGCGCAGCCGCTCTGCTTGTCCATTTGAGAAGAACTATCCTATTTGCCACGCGCCCCGGATAGTGGGCATGATGCAGGCCGCCCTTGGCAGGGCTGTCATAACTCCACGATACCGCTGCACCAAAGGGCTGGCGCATACCGCAGGGTTCCCCCTCAAGTCTGTGGGAGGGCGTGAGCAAGTTTCATTATCCGCCGCGCTGTCATCGCGCCCGATTTGCCGAATCGGGTTTAAGGCTGCGTAGATCGCTCGGATGGCTTGTCCGGAATCACCTCCTTGAAGCCAACGTCGTGGCGGCGCACCTTATGCCGCTATCACGCGGGTTTTGTGCCTGCATCATGGTCTATTCAGTTTTCAACGTTCGGTGAAAGGCTTCGTGGAGAATGTCCCTTCACCTATCGCCGATTTTGGGCCACTTTTGCACCCTGTTTTCAGCAATCAGGGAAAAGTTTTTTCATTTTCTTCATCGCCGCGCCGATGCTCTTGGAAATATTCTGATGGCTGACACCCTCGGCTGCGCCAATCTCATCAACCGTCATCCCATCCACGAAATACATCCACACCCTGCGGAACTGCGTATCCGTCAGGTGCTTCCGAATCTGCGTGACCTTTCTGACGCTGCGGTGGATTGCCTCTGCCCGGTCATGCGCCTGCTCCATGCAGACATCCACGGCAGGAATGGAGGCCGCTTCCTCGGATAGCTCATCCAGCGCAAGCGTGTGATTGGCATAGACGTGAGCTTCCTTTTCGGAGGCGTGATAGTCCTCGTCCGACAGGGCTTTCCATTTCAGAAATTCTTTCTCGCTGGCAAAGTCCTCGCGGGTCAGGCGGATGATGACTTCATTGGCATCCATATAAACGATGGCATCGGGGTCTTTCTTATTCAGCGCATAGCTGCTTTTTTTATTAAACATTTTGTTCCTCCGTTTCGGTGTTAGGTGGTTGGAGAGCCGAGCCAACACCGGCGGAGAACGACAGCCGACAGAAAATAGAAACGCACATATCTTCCACGACGGAGATATGTGCGCATGAAGAAATGATTTGAGTTTACTCGGAGGAGGGCCAGCGTCAAAAATGCTAAAAGACGCAAAAAACGCCATAGTCCATCCAAGGACTATGGCGTAATACGGATATAAACTTCGGTAATGGCAACGCGGTCGTCGACTTGATCCTGACAACATACCCGTATCCC
>OLGZ01001323.1_pt1 | contig 14523 bp, 8 predicted proteins | sample 1605981 | NCBI WGS metagenome assembly OLGZ01 (sample SAMN03283291) | human gut metagenome | biome: human-associated habitat; material: feces | host: Homo sapiens | place: Peru | collected 2012 | reverse complement strand
AGACATCGAGCTTCTGATGACCGAACCAGTCTTCCCAACCTTCGTTCCAGCCTTCTACCAGAACCTCCTGCAAACCGTTCTTGGCTGCAAAGTCGATATAGCGCTTTACTTCCTCGTTGGTTGCACCATGAGTACCGTTAGGCTTGCACTTGCTGTAATCGGTTACACCGAGACGAACAGATGGCAGGTCGTTGGTATAGCTCCAGGTCTTGGTGCCTACAATCATGTTCCACCATACACCGCAGTACTTGGTTGGATGAATCCATGAAGTATCCTCAATCTTGCAAGGCTCGTTGAGGTTCAATGTCAACTTGCATGAAAGCATATCACGGGCATCATCACTAACGAGGACGGTACGCCAAGGTGTATTGAACGGAGTCTGGATGAATCCCTTTCTGCCTACAGCATCAGGAGTCAGCCAAGACTCAAAGGTCAATGTCTTTTCATCCAGGTTGAGGTGCATGGTTGGATAATCCAGGCAGGCAGCCTCGTGGATATTGATATAGAGACCATCCTTGGTCTTCATCTGGAGAGAGGTCTGAACACCGGTATCAGAGAAGACGGTAGTAGATGAATTGCTCTTGTAAGCTTCGCGGTTCTTCGCAATAATTGGACGAATACCGGTCAATGGAGTAATCTGATATTCATACTCCTGAGTATCGTAATCGCCAGGAATCCAGTAAGCGGTATGATCGCCTGCCATGGCAAACTGGGTATGCTCCTCCTGAATCACGAAATAGTTCAGGCTTTCCTGCTGAGGGAACTCATAGCGCAAACCCATACCGTAATCATATACACGGAAACGGATGGTGATGTTACGCTTGGATGAAGCCTGGTTCAGGTTTACCTCCATCTCGTTGTAGTTGTTACGGATGGTAGCGGTTTCGCCCCATACTGGCTTCCAGGTTTCATCGAAGGTCGATGTCTTGCTGCCTGTTTCTGTAAAACCATCCATCAGACTGGTTTCCTCCATACCCTTAGAGGCATGCTTATCCTTCGCCAACTCCAGTCCGAGATGGGATGGCTTACATACAGTCTTTCCCTTATAGCTCATCTCATAGGTAGGCTGTCCCTTTTCTGTCAAAGAGAAAGTTACTGAGACGTTGCCGTTAGGCGACTTAACGGTCTGGGCTGCTGCCAACATCGGGAGCAAAAGGCCCATAACTAATACATTCAGTTTCTTCATATTGTTCAGTTATTGCTTATTCTTGTTTTTTGAATTCTTGTTAGTTCGTCTTCATCATAATCAGTTTATTCTTAAGACAGTGCAAAGATACAAAAAACAAAAATACCCTCCGCAAATTGGGAGGGTATTTTTCTGTACATCAGGGTGCAAACGTTTGCACACAATTGCATCCTCTATTGCTTTTGCATTCGCTTTTGCTATTACTTTCGCAAAACCTTAGATTCTTCCACCCTGAGCTATCAGCTCGGTGATGTTCTCCATAAACTCCTTGCTGGCAGCCAATTCCTCCAGACTGAGGTGCATGCGATAGCGCCAGTAGTGCTTTGGATTGGCAGGGATGTTGATGCGCTCGGCATCGGCATCTGGCAGACGGAGTCTCTCATCGATGGCGAGCCAATCCTGAACGCTCAATACGCAGAGCATGGATGGAGATGTCAAGTGGCGGGCGATGATATCTCTTGCCAACCAACCTGAGAGCGGATGAGGAGCTGGTCCTTCACGATAGAGCATCGTGTTGTAATACTCCTGGGTACGGGAGATGTTCTCATCCCACCACATACGCAAGGTTGGCATATCATGACTTGAGATAGTGCAGACAGAGCGGTATGGGTTGCGACTCAGATGACCGAACTTAACCGTTGGGTCCTTCGGCATACTCTGGAGCTCCAGACTCAATATCTTCAACTCGTTCATCACCCATGGCACACAGTCTGGTACCATACCGAGGTCTTCGGCACAAACCAGCATGCGGGTAGCCTGAATCAACTTAGGCAACTTCTTCATTGCTTCGCCATACCAGAACTGGTTGTGGCGGCGGTAGAAGTAGTCATTGTAAAGACGGTTGAACACAACCTTATCACTATCATAGAGCGACTCGTAGATGAAGTCGAGCTGTGCAGAGATACGTGGATGGAAAAGCTCCGGATTCTTGCGGTCACGAACGAAGAGAACATCGCTGATCAGGGCATACAAGCCGTCACGCAACCAGATTTCCTTCTCATCTGTTACATCAGCGAAGAGAGCTTCTACCTTGCGCTGGCTATCTACCTCTGGCTTCATCTGATAACGCTCATCGTCGAGACGGTCGAGATACTTCTCCTTCACCTCGTCAGCACGCTCATGGAACATGCGGTCCAATACCCAGTCGGTGATGAACGGACGGGTGAAGCGATCCTCCTGGAAGTTCAAGCCATAGCTCTGAATCTCCTCACGGGTCATGCCGATGGCTGGAGCAAACTGTCCGAGCAAACCATGTACGCTATCTACCGGAATTTCCCAGATACGGAAGAAGCCCAGCACGTGGTCAATGCGGTAAGCATCAAAGTACTTAGACATATTCTGGAATCTGCGGGTCCACCACTGGCAACCGTCCTTCAACATCTCATCCCAGTTGTAAGTAGGGAATCCCCAGTTCTGACCGTTCACAGAGAAATCATCTGGTGGAGCACCTGCCTGACCGTTCAGGTTGAAGTACTTAGGCTCCATCCATACATCGCAACTGTGGCGATGCACACCGATAGGAATATCACCCTTCAAGACTACCCCCTTAGCCTTGGCATGTTCGTGCGCCTCCTGCATCTGCTGATTCAGGACGAACTGCACGAAGTAGAAGAACGCCACGTTCTTGTATGCCCCGGTTTTCGGATTGGTCAAGTCCTTACGCTCAGCCTCATCCCATACATTGTGGTCTGTCCACTGAGAGAAATCAGCAGTACCATTCTTATCACGTAAGTATGAATACTGAGCATAAGGAACCAACCACTGTTCATTTTCCTTGAAGAAAGCCATGAACTCGGCCGTATCCATTATCTTTTTACCTTCCTGTTCGAATATCTGGTGCAAGTAATTGATCTTGAAATCATTTACCTGTTCATAATCTATCTGAGACAAACTGTTCAGCTGTTCACGTTTCTTCTCTGCCGCAGCACGGGCCTTGGCATCCTTCAACTCTGGAAGTGCATGAAGATCAGCATACTGAGGATGGATAGCGAAGACGCTGATGCAACTGTATGGATAGCTGTCTGTCCATGTATGAGTGATAGTTGTATCATTGATTGGCAAGAGCTGCAAAACCTTCTGACCGGTCTTTGCTATAAGATCTATCATGCCCACCAAATCGCCAAAGTCGCCTATACCAGCACTCTTCTTGCTTCGCAAGGAGAATACCGGAACCAAGGTTCCGGCAAGCTTGCGGTTGTAGAGGGCAAAGAATGCCTGGTCTAAATCATAGACCACGACATTTCCTGCCTTCATCTCCGGCAGGTCGATGGTACGGTTCATTCCTGACTCCCAAAGAACCTGTGATTTCTTCTTATCAACAGCCACAAACTTCAGTTCCAGATGAGAACCCTGCAACTTGGTAGCATCCAAATCTACCGCCCACTCATTATAGGTATGCTGAGTCATTGGCACCACTTTCTGCAGGTTCCAGTCACCCAAAGCCTCATCAGCACCCAACAATCCGAGACTCTCACCATCACGCAACTGAGGAGCGCGAACGATGATACGGACTGTCTTAGCATAGTTGCATGGCTTCATCTCCTGAGGAGTCTGGTGGTTGATACAGTCAGTAAAGGCGCTACTATACAAGTAGGAATCCTCTGGTATCACCTTCCAATGATCATAGAGCGTATATTCTGCTGCCTTTTGAGCTGTCATATCCAGACGATGCTTCACCAGAAGCCATTCTGTCTTCAGTACAACGCCCTCACGTACTACACTATAATAATAGGTGTAAGCCTTCTGAGAAGGTTCCATACACCAATCATATGACCAGCGCTCACCATCGAGCGTGGTCAGAGGAAACTTCAGCTCCTCATTATCTTTCTGAATGTTGACGACAATCTGCTCGCCGAACATTGTCTTATACGAAATATGAAAATGTATAATCATAAGACTCAAAAAGGTTATTTTGTTACTATTTACGGTGCGAAATTAAGAAAAAAATCTGTTATTTTAGTCTTTCATTTGCACAAATAACTCAAAAACAAATGCAAACGTTTGCATTCATTTCAGTTTTACACCTATTTATTTAACTCTTTTACATTCTCTTTCTGATGGTCCTTGATGATGCTAACCGATAAAGCGCCACAGATAAGCAAAATACCAGCCACAATCATCATATCGCTCTGATGAGAACCTACCAGACTCAGAATGACGCCACCACAGATGGCTGCTACAATCTGAGGAATACAGATGGTTCCATTGAACAAGCCCAGATAAGCACCCATGTGACCATAGCCCTGCAAGGCATTGGTAACGAAGGTGAAAGGCATTGCCAACATGGCTGCCCAGCCGGCACCAATCATCAGGAATGGGATAAACTGCAGGTACTGGTCGTGAAGGAATGGAATGAGAGCAAAGCCCACACCACCGATAATCAAGCTGACTGCGTATGCCATCTTGGTATTCTTGAACTGAGGAAGAACCACTGCCCAAAGCACACTACCAACTGCCTGAACAGCGAAGAGAATACCTACCCAGTTACCAGCCTCCTGGAACTCAGCCGATTTTGGATCGGTAGTATTCCAAACTGTCTCGGCGATGGCACCGGTAGAATAGTTCCAGAGATAAAGGAAGCCTGCCCAGCAGAAGAACTGAACCAGTCCCACCTTCCAGTAGGTAGATGGAGCATTGCACAGCAAAGTAATCCAGTTAGCCTTGTCTTCAGGAGCCTCAGCATTAGAATTCTTCACTTTTCCCCCTTCACTCTTCACTTCATTATATTCCGCATACTGCTGAGGATTCCACTCTTTCACCTTCATCGTTGTATAGATGACGCAGAGAATGAGGATGGCAGCACCCACATAGAACGACCAGATAACAGAATCCGGCACTACGCCCTGTTCCGCTACATTCTTGATTCCCAGGAAGGTAAAGAGGAATGGGAAGATATATCCAGCCACAGAGCCGGCATTGCAGAGGAAACTCTGGATAGAGTAAGCCTTTGCCTTCTGCTTCTCGTTCACCATGTCGCCCACCAGCATCTTGAATGGCTGCATCGCCATATTGATGCTCGTATCCAGGAACATCAGGGCAATCAGTCCGAAGAGCATCGCTCCACTCACGGTCAAGCCCAGCGAACCGGCATTCGGTAGCAGGCACATCACGAGGACGGCAATGGTGGCACCCACGAAGAGATAAGGGATGCGGCGGCCGAATCGGCACCAGGTCTTATCGCTCAGTGTTCCTACGATAGGCTGTACCAGGATTCCCATCAATGGAGGGAGAATCCAGAAATAACTCAAGTTGTGTGGGTCAGCACCCAACGTTGCAAAGATTCGGGAGATATTGGCGCTCTGAAGGGCGTAGGCAATCTGTACCCCGAAGAATCCGAAGCTCAAATTCCAGAGCTTCCAGAAACTTAAATCAGGTTTTTGTGTCATATTGTTATACTTTGAATTTTTATCTGGTAGTTCCTCTTACCACGAGTCGGGTTCTCACAACCCTTTTTTCCACATCATCTTTCGGGATGGAGCCTTCCACCTGTCCGATAAGGATATTTGCCGCTTCCTCTCCTACAGCCACACCTCTCTGTTCCACAGTGGTAAGCATCGGATCGCTAGCCTTGGCACGGTCACCATTGGTAAAGCCACAGATGCTGATATCATCCGGCACACTGAATCCCATACGCTTAGCCGTATAGAGAATACCGATTGCCGTATCATCGTTGATGGCAAAGAAAGCATCAGGAATATCATCCTGCTCCAGGATTTCCGGTGTGATAGCCTCAGCCTGCGCACGGTTGTCGCAAATCTTCACCCAATTTGGATTTTCCGTCAATCCATGCTTCAACAGGGCATCATGATAACCATTATATCGGTTCTTGGAAATCTCCATGTTCATCGGTGAACCATAGAAGGCTATCTTCTTGCAGCCCGTATCAATGAGATGGGTCACGGCGGTGAAGGCACCCATATAGTCATCAACCACCACTCTGGAGCAGTTGACGCCCGTACATATTCTATCATAGAAGACCAGCGGCACGCCATTGTTCATCAACTTCTCGAAGTGAGCATACTGCTTGGTGTCCTTTGCCTGCGAAACAATGATGCCGCACACCTTATTCTTATAGAAGTCATCGCAGATGGCAACCTCACGGTCATATCTTTCCCTGCTCTGTGCCACCATCACACGATAGCCTCTGGCTCTCGCTTCCTCCTCTATACCCGAAAGAACGGACATAAAATAATAATGTACCAACTCAGGAATGATAACTCCTATCACCTTCATCGGCTGCACCTTGCTATGTCGCAAAGCCTCTCCGATGACGTTGGGATAGAAATTATGTTCCCGCGCATACGCCTGTATACGCTCCTTCTGGGCAGCACTGATTCTAGGGCTGTCCTTCAAAGCTCTGCTCACCGTGGCGATACTAACACCCAGGTCGCGAGCTATATCTTTCATTGTTATAATATTATTCTCATTCATGATATCTTTCCTCACGCTGCAAAATTAGACAAATATCCGCTAAGTTGCTTCATTTCCATTGATATAAATCAAGCAAAACGAATGCAAACGATTGCGCATAAGAAATAACGGAATTAACTAAAAAATAGTACATTGTATCGAAAAAGACCTTAATTTTGCACCCAGAAAGAATAAACAACGCAACTCCTCGACCTATTTTATTATAAAACAAGGCCAGAGACTAAAAACGTGATATTCATAAAAAGAAGAATATTCATCAAGAATAAACAAATATAAATATAAACTTAAAAATCAGACAAAATGATGAAGCAGGTAAAATTTAAATTGCCTCTCAGAGCATTGACCCTCGCAGGTGGTCTGCTCCTGACGGTGAGTTCCTTTGCGCAAGGTAATGCGATTAAGGGACATGTGAAGGATGCTTCCGGTGAGCCTGTCATGGGTGCTACCATTACAGTAAACGGTAAGGCTGTCGGCATTACTGACATGGATGGTAACTTCTCTATCGATGCAGCTCCAGGTACTAACATTACTTTCACTTATCTGGGATTGACTCCACAGACAGTGAAGGCTGCCAACAACATGAACATCACCTTGCAGGATGATTCTCAGTCTTTGAACGAAGTTGTAGTCATCGGTTATGGTGTAGCAAAAAAGAACGACTTGACAGGTTCTGTTACTGCTATCAAGCCAGACTCTAAGAACAAGGGTGTGGTTGTCAACGCACAGGATATGCTTACAGGTAAGGTTGCCGGTGTAAACATTACCAGCAACGACGGTACTCCTGGTGGTGGTGCCAAGATCCGTGTTCGTGGTGGTTCTTCTTTGAACGCTTCTAACGACCCATTGATCGTTATCGATGGTCTGGCTATGGACAACGATGGTGTAAAGGGCCTTTCTAACCTCCTCTCTGTAGTTAACCCACAGGATATTGAGTCTTTCAGTGTCTTGAAGGATGCTTCTGCAACTGCTATCTACGGTTCCCGTGGTTCTAACGGTGTCATCATCATTACAACCAAGAAGGGTCGCAAGGGTCAGAAGCCTACCGTTTCTTACTCTGGTAGCGTAACCATCAGCGAGAAGAAGAACACGGTTGATGTTCTTAGCGCTGACGAGTTCCGTGCAAATGTGGAAAGACTGTATGGCAAAGACAGTGAAGCTTATAGCGCACTGGGTACAGCCAACACCAACTGGCAGGACCTGATTTACCGTACAGCTATCAGCCACGACCACAACATTACAGTTTCTGGCGCAGCTAAGTCTCTCCCATACCGTGTTTCTGTAGGTTATACAGACCAGCAGGGTATCATAAAGACATCAGACTTCAAGCGTGCTACAGCATCTTTGAACTTGAACCCATCATTCTTCCAGGATCACTTGACATTGAACCTGAATGCCAAGGGTATGTATGCAAGAACCTTATATACTGATGGTTCTGTAGTATCATCAGCTGTAAGAATGGACCCTACTCAGGATCCATACAAGTTTACATCTCAATACCACAAGAATCAGTTGGGCAGCTATATGAAAGAGACTCTCTACAACTATGGTTGCTATTTCCAGTGGTCAAAGAAAGCAGAATTTGGTGACAATACATGGCCTTTCACTTATGACAGCACCACACAGATGCCTAACCCTCTGTCTTTGCTGGATCAGGGCAGTCAGATTGCTCACAGCCGTTCATTCATCGGTAGTGCAGACATCGACTATAAGGTACACGGTTTCGAGGACTTGAGATTGCATGCTACCTTGGGTGCAGATATTTCAAAGGGTCGCCAGAGCCAGTCATTTGCTCCATCTTGCACAAACGCATTGTACTATGGCAGCTACGGCGGTGAGGAAATCCTGAAGCGCAACCTCTCTTTGAGTACTTACGCTCAGTACTACAAGGATTTCAATAAGATTCATCATTTCGACATCATGGCTGGTTATGAGTGGCAGCACTTCTGGCGCAGCAAGAACAATGACTATGTAGGTTATTATCCAGATACAAATAACGATGCAAGCCTTAGAAATACAGAGCGTCCTCATACTCCATATAGCGAGAAGAGCGAAAGCTATCTGGTATCTTTCTTCGGACGTGCCAACTACACCTTGCTCGACCGTTACTTCCTGACAGCAACCGTCCGAGATGATGGTTCTTCACGTTTCAAGGAGCACTGGGCATGGTTCCCATCATTCGCCTTTGCATGGAAGGCTAACGAAGAGGCATTCCTGAAGAACGCTAACTGGTTGTCTGACTTGAAACTCCGTCTGGGTTATGGTAAGACTGGTCAGCAGGCTGGTTCTATCGGTGACTATGAGTGGATTCCTTCTTATTCTATCAGCACTGGTACAAACGGTTTCTATCCTGTTACTGGCACAGGTGAACTTTATAGACCAAACAACTACCGTCCTGACTTGAAGTGGGAAACAACCTCTACCTACAACGTAGGTTTGGACTGGGGCATCATGGATCAGAGATTGTCTGGTAGCGTAGATTGGTACTACAGAAAGACTACCGACTTGTTGAACTATGCTCCACTTCCTTCTATGGCAGGTTACAAGAACCAGGCATGGCAGAACATCGGTTCCTTGAAGAATACCGGTGTTGAAGCAGCTATTACCTGGCGTGCTATCCAGACCAAGGACTGGTTCTGGACCATGACATACAACTTCACTTACAACAAGAATGAGATTACCGACTTGAATGGTGTATCTGAGAATGGTGCTCCTGTTGTTAATACAGGCATCAAGGTAGGTGATGGTTCTGGTGCTTATCTGCAGGCTAACCAGGTGGGTTATGCCATGAACTCATACTACGTTTACCAGCAGGTTTACGACAAGAACGGCAAGCCAATTGAGAACTGCGTAGTTGACCGTAACGGTGACGGTAAGATCAATGAAAGCGATAAGTATCTCTACAAGAGCCCAGCAGCTCCTGTAACTATGGGCTTCTCTTCTCGCCTGGAATACAAGAACTGGGACTTCGGTTTCTCTTTGCGTGCAAGCCTCGGCAACTATGTTTACAACAATGTTGAGCAGGGCATGAGTAACATGAATACAGGTGAGTGGTTCTCTAACTCTTTGAAGTACTTCTCTAACCGTTTGAAGAGTACAGTTGAGAGAAACTGGCAGACCTACGAGATTACTTCTAAGTTGTCTGACTACTATGTGAAGAACGCTTCATTCCTGAAGTGCGACAACATCACATTGGGTTACAGCTTCAACAACTTGTTTAAGTCAAGCGGCTGGCATGGACTTTCAGGTCGTGCATACGCTTCCGCATCAAATGTATTCACAATTACAAATTATGATGGCTTGGATCCAGAAGTAGGCGATGGTAATGACAACAACCTCTACCCACGTCCATTCTCTGTTGTAGTTGGTCTTAGCTTGAATTTCTAATAAGAAAGGATATTCATTATGAAAAAATATATTAAAAATATTGTTCCTGTAGCAGCACTCCTGCTTTCGATGGGAGCAACCTCATGTGTCGGTGATTTGGACGTTGAGCCAATCAACCCGAACATTCAGACAGGCCTTAACCTCGATGGTCTTTTCAACAAGTGCTACGCTAACTTTGCCCTGGCAGGTAATGGTGGTGCTAATGGTGACTGCGACATTGATGGTATTGATGGTGGTACATCTGGTTTTGTACGCCAGACGTTCAATGCAAACGAATTACCAACCGATGAGGCTATCTGCGGTTGGGGTGATGATGGTATCGCCGGCTTCTGCTATAATAGCTACAATGCCACAAACCCGATGTTGCAAGGTTTGTATGCCCGTATTACAACAGGTATTGCTTATTGCAACCAGTATCTTGCTGAAGCAGGAGATCAGGATGCAACCAAGCTTGCTGAGGTTCGCTTCCTGAGAGCATACGAATACTATAGCTTGATGGATGCATGGGGCAACATCCCATTCACCCTTTCTCCATTGACCAAGCCTGAAAGATATACCAGAGCACAGACTTACGAATGGCTCGAGAAAGAGCTTCTTGAAATCGAGCCAAGCCTTTCTGAAGCAAAGGCCAAGAAGTCAACAGATGCCGGTTATGGTCGTGTAGATAAGGCTGCATGCTGGTTGCTCCTCTCCCGCCTCTACCTCAATGCAGAGGTTTATACTGGCACAGCTCAGTGGGAAAAGGCAAAGGAATACGCCAAGAAGGTGATGGATTCATCTTATAAACTGAACACCAAAAGCGTAAACGGCTGGAGTGCTTACCAGATGCTCTTCATGGGCGATAACGGTGAGACAGATGCTGCTTACGAGGGTATCTTCCCTCTCTTGCAGGATGGTTTGACAACAACAAGCTGGGGTACAACACTCTTCCTGTTGGCTTCTACCTACGATCAAGATATGCACGCAAATCCAAACAACCCTAAAGCTACCAATGGTACTGACCAGGCTTGGGGTGGTAACCGCGCTCGTCCTGACTTGGTAAAGAAGTTCTTCCCTAATGGTAACGTTCCAAATCTTGAAAGCTACGCTACAGCAGAAGCTGCCGGTGACGACCGTGCTCTCTTCAACGGTGTAAACCGTACTTTGGATAATGAGGACGTTTCTACTTTCAAGAGCGGTTTCGGTGTTGCTAAGTTCACCAACTTCAAGACAGATGGAAGCGCAGGTCATGATGCTACATTCCCTGATGCAGACTTCTTCCTGATGCGTGCAGCAGAGGCTTACCTGAACTTTGCAGAGGCTGATGCCCGCATCAATGGTGGTCAGACTACAGATGAAGGTACCGCAGCTATCAATGCTATCCGCAAGCGCGCACATGCCTCTACTCGTGAAGACAGAGGCTATTCTCTGAGCGATATCTGCGATGAATGGAGCCGTGAGTTCTACTTCGAGGGTCGCCGTCGTATGGATCTGATCCGTTTCAACCGTTTTGGTGGCAATGTCAACTACAACTGGCAGTGGAAGGGTGGCACCAAGGAAGGCCGCAACTTCTCTAAAGATTTGAATATCTTTGCTATCCCAACCAATGAGTTGACATCTAACAAGAATCTGACTCAGAATCCTGGATATTAATTTGCAAACATAAAAAGGAATTCATTATGAAAAATATAATTAAATCAGCTCTACTCGTTGTCATGAGTTTAACTCTCATGACAGCTTGTAGCGACGACAATGACTCTAATCCGACTATTCAGTCACCAACAGAGTTCAAATTGAATACTCCAGCATTGGAGAATACACCAATCGACCTGGCGAATTCGTCTAAGATTATATTGACCTGCTCACAGCCAAACTATGGCTATACAGCAAGCGTTCAGTATACTGTCCAGGTAGCAACAAAGCCAGATATGTCTGATGCTGTAGAGCTTTCTGAAACCAGCTCAAGCGCTAAGGTTGCAGTCAATGCATCTTTATTGGCAAGTGCCTTGACCAACCTTTATGTTGAGCAAGGAAAGACAGAGGCTGATTTCCCAATGGACGTTACAGCTTACCTCCGTCTGAAGGCAAATATTGTGACCAGTAATGGTAATGTTGTAGATGGAACTGAGATTCTTTCCAATACAGTTTCCCTCAACAAGATTCACCTCTTGTTCTCATTGCCACCAGTCTACTTGCCTAGCCATGTATATGTAGTAGGTAACTTCTGCGACTGGAAATTCGACAACTGCTTCGACATGGTTCAGGTTTATGGTACAGACAATACATTCTGGCGTCTTGTCTATATTGACGAAAGTGGTATCAAGTTGAATTCTGCTCAGAAATTTAATGGTGACGAAAAGGGTTATGCTGGTATTACAGTTTCCGGCGACTGCGCAGGCGATATCATCGACAAGGATGGCAATATCGCTTCTAGCAAACCAGGCTGGTATCTCGTAATCGTAACAACATCTGTTGTAAACCGTGAAATCCACTATGACGTTCAGTTCAACAAGCCAACAATCTGGCTGATTGGTCCTGCAGCTGGTAGCGACGATTTCGCAGAGGAAGCTGAAGGCTGGTCATTCACCGTACCTACAACCAAGGACGGAGAATTCGTATCTCCTGCATTCGTAGGTTCTGTTCCTGCTGGTACTGATAAGGGTGTACGTATGTACGTTAAGATTCCTGGACACGACTGGTGGCATTCTGAGTTCGTCACATTAGACGGTAAGATTCAGTACCGTGCTACTGGCGGTGACCAGACTAGAGCTACAGGTTCTGTAGGTCAGCAGGTTCATCTCAACTTCTCTAAGGGAACAGGTGAAATCAAGTAAATAACGATTTAAAATCGAAAGACAATGAAAAAGTTATCATTATATATCTCTATCGCACTTGCAGGCCTCTTCATGGGGTCCTGCAGCGAAGATTTCAAAGACTGGGCAGATCCTCAGACTAACCCACAGGAAGATGCCGTTACAATTCCTGGCTACCAGGCAACTGGCGTTAACGCATTCGACTTGGCTAACGTTGCAGATAGCGTGAATGTTTATACCATCAGTTCTGCTGCTCTCCCTGAAGGTTTCGAATTGGGAAACAGCCGAATCGAACTGACTCCTGAGGGGGTAGAGAATGCAACTGCCACAGAAGTTAAGACTTCTAATGACGGTAAAGCTACCAAGGCTGACATGCAGGCACTTATTGAAAGTGTTTACGGTAAGGCTCCTGTTGCCCGCACCTTCGACGGTCATGTTTACACAACTGCCGTAAAGGATGGACAGGCTGCACTGATTGATGCAGGTACTGTAAAGGTGACAGCTACACCTGTAGCTCCTAACATCTCTCAGAACTACTATATCATTGGTGGTACTAAGGATTGGACTGCTGATGCAGCAAAGACCCAGAAGTTCAACCATAGCGACATTAATGTTTATGATGACCCTATCTTCACAATCACAATTCCTGCAAAGGAGGGTGACGATACATGGTTCGGTATTGTAGATGATAAAGCTTGCGAAGGTGTTGCTGCTGGTGACTGGTCTTCTGTTCTCGGAACAGCAAAGGGTAACGGTAATAACGCTCTGAATGAGACTGAGCAGTTGGATACCCGTGCAAAGGTTGGCAACGATGCATCATTCAAGGTTCCTGCAAGTGCTGGTGCCAAGTACATCAAGGTTGAGATCAATATGTTGGAATACACCTACAAGATTACTCCTCTCTCATTCGGTGAGTACTTCTATGAGATTGGCGGTGATTCTGGTTGGAAGACCACAAATGCTCTCTATGGTGGAAATGGTGATGGCAAGTATCAGGGATTCTATTACCTGAATGGTGAGTTCAAGTTCAAGCCACAGGCTGGAACTGCTGACTGGGCTGGTGACTATGAATTCGATGGCGAAGGCAAGATTGCCGACAATGGTAACGGCAAGAACTGCCCAGACCCAGGTGCTGGTTTCTACAAGATTGACGTTGACTTGCAGGCTGGTACATACGCTCTGACTCAGGTGAAGTCTATCACTGTAGTAGGCAACCACAACGGTTGGAAGCAGGATGACGCTAACTGCCACATGACATACAATGCAGAGGCAGGTTGCTGGGAGCTCACAACCGCATTGAAGGATGGCTTCAAGTTTGCCATGAATGATGATTGGGCTATAAGCTGGGGTGGCGCTAACGGCGATGCTACTGCTTACGATAACATTTCAGTTAATAATGGTAAGGACCTCAATGTTCCTGCTGGCGAAGGCACTTACAAGATTCAGCTCTACCTCTCTCACGAGGGTGCTAACAAGGTGGTTCTCACCAAGCAGTAAATAAACTACAAATAGATTTACTTCATCATAAATCTATAATATTCAATAGGCGGCTCTCGGAATTGGAGAGTCGCCTATTTTTTTCTTTATCACCCTCCCTACATTTTCCCCAAAAACCTTGGAAGTTACGAGGAAAAGTCGTATCTTTGCACCGAATAAGTACAACATTTATATTTTTATGATTATGAGAACAGGCGACAAAGTATTAATATCTCCAGACTTGACACATGCCAA
>OLGZ01001321.1_pt1 | contig 14558 bp, 7 predicted proteins | sample 1605981 | NCBI WGS metagenome assembly OLGZ01 (sample SAMN03283291) | human gut metagenome | biome: human-associated habitat; material: feces | host: Homo sapiens | place: Peru | collected 2012 | reverse complement strand
TGTGCTGGAACCAGGTAACTGGGATGCGGACAGAATTAAAACCGTTCTTCTTCAGGAAATCTACCATCGGTTTGGTGGTAGGAACCTGTCCCCAAGCTTTCTCGAAATCAGTAACCGAGTTGCTGTTCATGTTCATCCACATGGCAACCACATCTGTGCAGTTGCCGAAGTTGGTACCGATGCCCATGTTCTTCACAGCATCTACTGCGCTTTCCTCTACGTAGTTGGCATTCAGGTTCACCTGGTCGCGGGTAATCACGTTCTTGCTGCTCAATGCTGCCTTCCACCAGTCGTTGGATGGCATGTTGCTTCCATACCAAGGCATGAAGAAACTCCATTTTGCACCAGCGTTCCATGCCTCATCAATGCCGGCTGTAGTCGTGTTGCTGTTGGCATCAGTACCACATTCTGCCAGGGCTACGAGCTTGCCTGGATAGCGTGCCTGAATCTCCTTGAACTCTTGAGCCTGCTTGGTTGCATCATAGCCATAGAGGTCGCGACCGATGATATCTACATACTTATCGCCAGGATACCAGTCGGAATCATTGTCATAGGTATTGGCATCGCCATTGTAGTTCTGTGTGGTCCATGCCCAAATCAGGTTGTGGATTCCCTTGCTCTGGAAGTAGTCGAACATGGTCTGCCAAAGTTTCTTATAGGTTTCAGCACCATCATATCCCCACCAGAACCAGGACTTGCCCCAGCTGGCACCTGATTTCAGACAGGTATTGCCGGCTGCCTCATGGAAAGGACGCCAGATGGCAACAACGCCAGCATCCTGCAACTTCTGCAGAACTTCTACCACCTTGTCCATCTCTTGATAGAACCATTTGTTCTCCCAAGTGCCTGCCGTCAATGCGTTGGCTGCCTTGAAGGTGGTTTCGGATGGGGTACAGGTCACGCCACTGCCATCTGCTCCCGGAACGGTGCTCTCGGTCTTAGGCACGTTGAAGTGCCACATCAGCGATACCAGTCCGCCCTGGTCTGCCCAGTTGGTGACAGGGGTGATGTCGTTGTAGTTGATCCATCCGTTGGAACCCTGCTTAGGTACGTAGATGTGGATGAAATCATAGCAGTTGATGGCTGGATATTTACCTGTAGCCTGATAAATCTTATCTGCCTCTTGGGTGTTCCAGTTCACGTTGGCGATAACCGAAGAGATGGTCTTGCTGCCATAGTTCAGCTGCAGATATTTGTAGAGACGTTTGGTCTTTTCTGTAGCAGCAGGGTCAGCGAGATTCACATCGCCTACTTCGCTTTCGTGATAGATAGAGAAGACGACATTGTTAATCTTGTTGATGTCGTAGGTTTCGAAAGCACCGAAGTCTTCCAGACCTTTCAGATAAATTTCCAGTTGGTTGCTGGCATTATGCTTCATGCTGCTGATGGTGTTGGTTTCGCCCGTCAGGTTCCATTCAGCTTGTTTTCCTTCAGAATTATTGATGGTAATCTTGTCACCATCGGTCTGTGCCAAGGCAGTGAATGAAATCATTACTGCCAGGAGTGAGAGTAATATCTTTTTCATTGTCTTGCTATTTTGATGGATTCGTTGTTTATTTTAATGATGTATACACCGTGGGTTAAACTATCAAGAGAAATGATGGTCTTGTCGCCTGCGATGACTGGAGAGAGACTTATTGCCTTTCCGTCGAGAGCGAAGACGCTCACCTGGTTACGGGTGCCGTCTACAATGATGCGGTCACCTTCGAAGGCAAACTTGTTGTTCGTTTCTACTTGTTTGATACCGGTGGTTGTTCCATAGGTGAAGGTAGAAACCTTCCACAGTTCGTAACTGGCAGTAGTGGCAGTTGAAGTCACTGTCATCTTGTCATTTCCGAAGGTTACTTCCGGTAGCGTGCTCAATGCAAACTCTACCTTGCTTCCATCGTTGAATGATACAAACAGCGACTTGCCGTCGGCAGCTTTGGCTGAGATGCAGCTCAGAGCTACCAGTAAGGATAATGCTATTTTCTTCATATCGGGTTGATGTTTTGGTTAAAATCAAAAATGTGGCGCAGTTAATATAACTACGCCACAAATTTACAAATTATATTTCACATAAATGCGTTTTTTATGTTAAATATTTCTATCCTATGGAAGGATGGCAATCTTGGTTACATTCTTCATGTCACCCTGGAGAATGAAGGCTGTATCACTCCAGCCGTCAGAGATACTGTTTACTGCTTCCATCATGGCTGCATCGAATACCTTCACAACACAGTTCTGGTCACCATTCCAGTCGGCTACAGTATCAATACCGCCCCAGTTGGCGTTGTTGATCTGAACCTGTCCGGTAGCTCCTGCTTCCTTATAGAAGAGCATCTTGGAACCTACCTTGACACCCAACTTGATGAGGTCTGCCTTCATGATGCGGAAACGACCGGTGTCATCCCAAGTGAAGTTGTATGGATACTTGATGGCGCTGTTGTCCATGTTGGTTGTGATAGTAGCGATATCCTTTTCTGCAGGAACCACCTTGAACTCAGGACCCTCAATCTTGTTGCCGTCTGGGTCTTCCATCACGATCTTGTAGGTGCCAACTTCTGCATTAGCTGGAACCTGGCAGACAATCTCTGTGTTGGTGCGAGATGTATAGCGGTTTACCTTGTAAGAACCGATATAGAGGTTCTGGATGTTCTGGAAGTTCTTACCTGTGATGGTGATGGTTGAACCTGCGATTGCTTCACCTGGAGTGACAGAAGCAATAGCTGGATCGGTAGCTGCCTTGATGCTCAATGCATCCTTCACCTCTATCATTGTACCATTCTTCAGGTTGAGTTTGAAGCCTGTACCGGCACAAGCTGCAGGAACTGTTACTGCGATGGCATTGGCATTCTGTGCTGCAAATTTCTCTACGGTCTGCTCAACATCGCCAGGGAAGGTGATGCTCTTCACGAGGTCGAGATCTGCACCCTTGATGATGGTTCTTTCACCAGCAGTGATTGCTGCAGGAGTGCAAGCGGTAACGGTTGGCTTAACCAATGTATAGGCTACTGTTACTGTCTTGCCGTTGGCAAGGCTCAATGTGATATCGCCTTCCTGTGCATCCTCTGGAACTGTAGAAGTTACCTTGGTTGTCTCTACCTTGTTGAGCTTAGACTCTGCTGCATTAGGGAATGCGATGCCTGTAATCAGATCCATATCCTTACCGGTGATGGTGAGTTCTGCACCATTCTTCACTGGGTTAGGAGATGCGACCAACTCTGTTGGAACCACGGTAATGATGTTGCCTACAGGAACCTCGATACCGCTCTTGGTTACTACATAGAAGGTACCATCGGTAGCCTTGGCAGGAACTGCAACAGTAATCTCTGCTGCGCTCTGTGACTTGAAGTCGGCTGCATCTACTGTAGCGCCCTCAAACTTCACGCTGACAATCTGGTCGAATGAAGAACCCTTGATGCTGAGGATTTCGCCTGCCTTGATGTTGCGGTCCTTGATAGGAGTAGCCTCAGGAGTATTGATGGTCAACTCTTCCTTGGTCTCCAGAGAAGTACCGTCCTTGATGGTATCTGTCAATGTGATGACACCGGTACGAGCCTCTGCTGGAATCTTCACCTGGATGGTGTAGCGGTCGTGACCAACGAACTCTGCCTCCTTGATGGTATCGCTACCAGCGAAGATAACGCCGTGCATCAGGTTGAGGTAATCACCCTTGATGGTTACTACGTCGCCTACATTACCTACCATAGTACCTTCGCTACCTACGAAGAACTTGGTGATTTCGATGTCCTCACGATAGGTGATAGGAGATACGGATGTAATCTCACCACCCTTCTTGGTCTTCAGGACAATCTGACCCGGTTCGCATTTCTCGGCAGGAACCTGGATGGAAATCTTGCTGTTGTAGCCGCTCTGGAGAATCTCGTATGCGGTGATAGGGTCTGCACCTGGAAGGTTGACAGACTCAATCTGGTCCAGATTAGTACCATAGAGATATAAGGTACCGCCACGGAGCACTGGGCATGGACCGAATGACTGGAGGGAGATGTCGTTGCCGTACTGGTCGGTAGAGAGATCATCTCCGTCGCTGCACGCTGTCAGCGATAGCCCTACGAGGGCTACCACCAACATGGCGAATATTTTGCTTATCTTTTTCATATCAATTCAGATTATAAGTTTATTTGTTTGGAACCACACGGATGTTGTCAATCTTGATGATTGGGTTACAGTCTACACCGGTAGGCAATACGCTTGCATCATTGTATGCACCCTTGACAACAAAGATATTGAAGGCACTGAAGTCGTTCACACCTGAATAGTTCAATCCCTTGTTGCCATCGTAGTCATAGACGAAGTCTGCCAATGGGATGGTAACGGTTACCCACTTATCCTCGGTGTTATATGTCTTGTCGTCTGTGTTCTGCCAAGGCATGTAGAGGGCACGTGCCAGCTTACCCTGTGTGCGGAAGAATTCGTTGTTTGCTCCTGCCAATACGTTACCATAGATATCCTGTACGCCAGCAGCACCATTGGAAACCTGGCTGACACTACCGAAGTAAATCTGCATAGGAGCAGCTGACCAGCTGTTGTCCTTAGGGATGCACATCTCGAACTTCAGACTCATGTTCTGCCAATCGCTGAAGTCTGCGAGATCCTGCATACGTGGACGGCTAGAGTAGGTCTCTGGGTCCTGCCAGCTTCCTGGCCAGTACTCGAATGAGAAGTTACCGTCGTTCCAGCCACCGTCTGCACCCATCGCTGTTTCACCGAGAACCATGTAGTTGCCTGAGAGTGATGTGCCATCAGAAGTGATGGTACGTGCGTGCCAACCATTGTTGCCCAATACATCTCCACCTTCCTTCCAAGGAGTATCGAAGTCGAAGAGCATACCGCGGTTGTCCATATAGCGGAAGCCTGCCTTGGTAGTACCATTGATGGTTGTGATGGTGATAGGCTCATGCTTAGGCATATTCTCAGGCATGTTGAAGCGGATGCTGTTCTGGGTAATCTTCAGGTCCTCGTAAGGAATGGTGTAGTTATCACCCACCTGGATAGTCAGATGACTGTTGTCGTAATCCAGGAAGTAGTCACCCTTGATGGTTACTTCCTCGCCTGGAGCAGCCCACTCGTTGCTCATGCTGTTGATGGTTGGAGCTGGTACGATGGTCTTGAAATCGTAAGCCACGGTGTCCTGCTTGTTGGTGATGAAATAAATCTTATCACTTACCTCGTTAGGGATAGCCTTTGGCACGGTTACGATGATGGTGTTATCCGTCATGTAACTGGTGTTCAGGACGGCTGCCTGGTCGTTGAAGTTGATCTTGGTCACACTTCTCAGGTTTCTACCCACAATACAGATGGTATTGTTGAGAGATGCACCAGTAAGCAGTGAGTCCTTGCTGGCTGCAGCCACAGGGCGAACATAATCGATGGTAGGAGTTCCGCCTGCAACTTCATACTTGTCTGGCTCGTCCTCGCAAGAAGTGAATCCTGCGCTGGCTGCAACAAGTGCCATGGCGAATAAAGCCCCATTTATATTCTTGATATTCATAATGAAATTCTCTTAATTGATTAATAACTATATGTATTACGTACATCCACATGGATTGGAGTAGCGTTGCTACCCAGGTTAGGGTTCAGGGCTACGTCCTCTGTAGGGAATGGCAAAGTAAAGCTGCTGGCTGTTACATTAGGTGCTGGGGTATTCTCATCATACTGCATTTCTGAGTTGTCCCATGTACCACTGTTGTAGTATGCCTTGTAAACTGCATCGCAGTTCCACATCTGGTTGCGGTGCTGTGCCTTCAATTCCTTGATGCAGCTGTCTACATCGTAGTATGCACGGCGCACGTAGTCGTACCAGCGGTCACCCTCACCTGCAAACTCCAGGCGGCGCTCCTTCCAGATGTCATCGAATGTAAGAGAGGTCTTTCTTACGAATCCCTGCCACTCGTATGCACGGCCACGAACCTTGTTGAAGCAATCCAGGGCAAGTGCATCGGTATTGTTACCCATCTGTACCTGTGCCTCTGCATAAATCAGATAGATGTCTGAAAGACGGAGGAGTGGAGTAGGGAGAGCATTAGACATACGGGTTGGAGTGATGCCCAATTCTTCCTTGTGGTCATAGTTGTCACCATAGAGGTTCTTCACGTTGCTACCACCGCAAGGACCCTGGCACTGACCAGTTGCAGCTGCATTGTAACCCTTGTTATACCAGAAATCCAGGTAAGAGAATCCCTTCTTCAGACCGTCTTTCTGTGCATTGGCAGGAAGATCGTGGTCTCTCCAGAAGTAAGAATATACATCGCCTGGCATCATGATGGTTGCCTTACGACGGTGGTCAGGATCTACACGGCTTGCTGGATCATCCTTAGGAGATACACCGAAGGCTTCCATCAAATCAACCGATGGACCGCCCCAACCGCCCCAGCAGTCACCATTCTCATCGAAACCTTCTGGAGCCAAGTCGCTCTGGAGGGTGTTCTGAGAAGTCCACTGAGTACCTACTGTCCAGCGCCATGCAATCAGAATTTCGTCGCAGAACTGGTTAGATCCACGGAAGATGTCCTCGTAGTGCTCCATCAGTCCTCTGCCTGAGTTCTCGATGACATCCTTGGCATATTCGGCTGCCTTCTTCAAATCGTCCTGATTCAAGGAGCCCGAAACACCAGCCTTGGTCAGATAAACCTTACTGAGCAGACCTTCTGCACAGTAGTAGTCGATGCGACCCGAAGTGCTCTTTTCCTTAGGAAGAAGCTCCATCGCCTTTTCCAGGGTCATGATGATATACTCATATACATCAGCCTTTTCTACCTTGCTCAACTGGTTGTAGTCACCCTTGCCAAGCGTCTCTGAGTTGCTGTGGATGATAGGCACATCACCGAAGGTACGTACCAGATAGAAGTATGCCATCGCCTTCCAGGCAAGACATTCGCCCATACACTGGTTCTTCACCTTCTCTGTGGTGTTGATTGCCTTCTGCAATGACTCGTAAACAGTGCTGCAGTGACCAATCTCTGCCCAGAGAGAGTAAGACATGTTCACGAGGTCCTCATCGGTACCATTGGTACTGAAGTTCATGTAAGGGCTTGAGCCCCAATACATATTACCCGACATAACCTCACCAATCTTGATGAAACCACGCTGGAAATCATACCAAGGTGAGTTGGAGAGATAGTTTACGCCAGAGATGCAGGCTTCATCACCGTCGTAAAAGTTCTCTGTGTTGTAATTGTCCTCTACTGGCTTGTCAAGGAAGTCACTGCAAGAGGTCATTCCCATACCGAGGAGCATTACAAATGCTGTATATTTAATATTCTTAAATTTCATAACTGTTCGTTTTGGATATTAGAATGATAAGTTCAAACCAAATGTAACGGTGGTTGGAGAAGGGTAGCGACCGAAGTCCAGACCATATACATTCGCACTCTGAGTAGAGAGACCTACCTCTGGGTCGTAACCGCTGTAACCGGTGATGGTAAAGAGGTTAGATGCTGTGAGAGTCAGTCGGAGATTGGTCAGACCAATCTTCTGGATAAGCTTCTGGTCGAATGTGTATCCCAGAGCCATGCTCTTCAAGCGGAGGTATGAACCATCCTCGATATAACGGTCGCTGAATGCGTCGTTATCGTTAGGGTCGTTGATGGATGCACGTGGGTACATCGAGTTTGGATTGTCAACGGTCAGATTAGAGATGTTGTCATACCAGTTACCAGTCTGGTTACCATCCTTGGCTACGAGGTGAACTCGCTTGTTGACATCCTTCAACTGGTTGCTCCATGGAGAGTTCATGTGAGTCATCTTCATGTTCAGATAGTTGGCTACCTTGGCGCCTACAGAACCGTTGATGAAGATGTTCAGGTCGAAGTTCTTGTAGCGGAAGGTGTTGTTCCAACCGAAGGTCCACTTAGGAAGTGGAGAACCGATGTTGGTCTTATCATTCTCGTCGATGATACCATCGCCGTTGATATCCTTGTACTTCAAGTCACCTACATAGGTGGTGTTGCTGCGGCTGAACTTAGATGGATCGTCAATCCATGCATAGTGCTTGGTACCATCTGCATCTGTTGTTACAGAAATAGGGTTGTTCTTCTGCAAAGTCTGTACTGGAGAACTGATGATATCGTTGTAATCCTTGTATACTCCCTCTACTACGTAACCGTAGAAGTTGTAGAGTGATTCGTTTGGTGCTGAACGGGATACAACATCGCTCCACTGACCCTTACCGAGCAATGCGGTACTGCCGGAAAGACTCTTCAACTTGTTCTTGTTGATAGAGATGGTAACGTCTGAACTCCAGTCGAAGTCCTTGGTTACGATAGGGTGGGTGTTGAGGGCAATCTCAAGACCTGTATTTTCGATGTCACCATAGTTTCCGTATGGTGCAGCGAGTGCTGAAGACTGGTTACCGCTGGTACCCATGATAGAAGGCAGGTTGAGCTGCATCAACATGTCCTTACTCATCTTCTTATACCAGTCAACGGTCAGGTTTACACGGCTGTTGAAGAAACCGAGGTCAAGACCTACGTTATACTGCTCCTGAGTCTCCCACTTGATGTCGAGGTTCTTCAGATTGGCTGGACGGAAGCTGGTGCCGAGGGCTGTATCCATGGTACTCATGGCAGAACCCCACTTGTAAGGACCGATATTGGAGTTACCTGTTTGACCCCAACCGAGACGCAACTTACCATTGCTCAACCACTTGATGCCCTTCATGAACTGCTCGTTGGTGAAACGCCAACCCAATGCCAATGAGTGGAAACCTGCCCAACGGTTGTTAGGACCGAAGTTGGAGCTACCATCATAACGATAGGTATAGGTAGCGAGATAACGGTCGTCGTAGTTGTATGTCTCACGGGTGAAGAATGAAGCCATAGATGAACTTCCCCAACCGGCACCAATCTGAGGATCGCCCTGACCCAAAGCTGGATTGTGAACTACATCGTTAGGAAGGTTGGTATTGAATACTGATGTATAATCATATTTTGATTCCCAGCACTCCTGTCCGAGCATCGCTGTGATACTATGTTTGCCGATAGTTGTAGAATATTGCAGATAGTTGTTCAATGACCAGAAGGTATTGCTGTTCTTCTGCAGGCGGCTTTGGTTGCTCTGACGCTTCCAGGTTCCGAGGTCAATCATCGGATTATAGGTCTCACCTTTGGATGCACCGATATCGAAACCTAACTGGCTGTGCCAGGTCAAGCCCTTCATCAGGGTGATATCTGCAAAGACACTACCGTTTAAGCTCTGGCGGTCGAGCAGAATATCGTCTTTCATAGCCATGGCGATAGGGTTAGGATTGGTGAAACCTTCCTTAGATACGCTTGAGTAGCCGCCATCAATATTGTAAATCTGGATATCTGGCGGTGTAGTCAGAGAGTAGTTGATCAAACCTTCTGAACCATCTGCCAGTTTCAAACTTTCTGATGTCTTGGAATAAGTAGCATTCAAACCGAGCTTGAACCACTTCTTCAACTGTGCTGAGAGGTTCACGCGCATAGAGTAGCGCTGGAATTCAGAACCGATGATGGTACCATCCTGGTCTGTCCAGTTACCAGAGATATAGTAGTTTACCTTATCTGTACCACCCTCTGCGGCAATCTGGTGTGACTGCTGCCATGCGGTCTGGAAGATAGCATCCTGCCAGTTGGTACCGATACCGAGGATAGAAGGGTCGCTATATACTGGGTCTGGCTTGGAGATTTCGCCCTGGTTAGCCAAATCGTTATAGTATTCAGCAAATTCGCGCAGGTTCATAATATCGAGGCGCTTGTTCTGACGGCTTGCAGCAACGCTACCGGTATAGGTAAACTTAGCTTCACCTGCCTTACCCTTCTTAGTGGTAATCAAAACGACACCATTGGCACCCTGGGCACCATAGATAGCGGTGGCAGAAGCATCCTTCAACACCTCCATGCTCACGATATCGCTAGGGTTGATCAAAGAGAGAGGAGATACAGCTGAGTGAGAACCGTTACCGAGCTTGTCACCCAAACCGAGTGATGAACCGCTGTTGCTCTGAGAATTGAAGATGACACCATCTACAACGTACAATGGCTCTGAGTTGGCGTTGATGGTAGCGATACCACGAACGCTAACGGCTACGGCAGAACCTGGCTGACCGGAAGTCTGGACAGCGTTCACACCTGAAATCTTACCCTGGAAAGCCTGGTCAACGTTGGTGATAGGAGTCTGTTTCAATGTCTTTTCGTCCATAGAAGCGGAAGCACCGGCGAGGTCGCTCTTCTTCATGGTACCATAACCTACAACCACTACTTCCTGAAGACTGTTGTTGTCTTCGGTCAAAGTAATGTTGTATTTGTTCTGGCCGCCCACCTTGAATGATTTGGTGATGTATCCTACGTAGGATACTTCAACGGTCTGTCCGGCAGCTACATTCAGCGTGTAGTTACCGTCCATATCTGTGACAACGGCATTTTTGGTGCCCTTAACTTTTACGGTAGCACCGATGATAGGACCCATTTCATCGGTAACATTACCTGTAATCTTCTTTGCTTGTTGAACAGCCTGGCTCGTTGTGATCTGGGCTGCGAAAGTTTGCTGAGGAGAGATGCCGAGAAAACTCAGGGCAGCTACGCCAGCAAGCAACTTTTCTCTACTTTTGATGTTCATAAACTTTTTGTTAGTTGGTTAAAACAGTTTGGCGTTTCCTCTGTCTGTCGAGCAGCTCATCTTCAAACACTTCTTTTTCGAAGATGCTCTCGTCATTTGGAGGAGATCCCAAACGGATAATCGCTCTCTGGTTCATCCTTAGCCCATACATCTTGATGGGGAGGAAAGCAAGAGGCTTGCTCTAGGTTGCCTTTTCTTGTTTCATTGTTGTGATTGTTTTTATATTGTTTATTCTTGTAATTTCTTATCTTTCAGGCTACTTTCGTATTCCGGTGCAAAGATAGCAGTTTTTTGCTGAAAACCTTGCACCTATTTTGCTGATTACTGATACTTTTCTGCTTTATGGCAGATATGATGCATTTTTTCTTGTCTCTGCATGCTGTAGAGTGTATGTTTTACGTTTTATTTACGGTTTGCTTGACTTGTGTTAAGAAAAGAGGCTTTTCTGTGCAAGTCTTGTTGTAATAACGTATAAAATCTCTATATATTATTAAGGTTCGCGTACATTATAATATATATATCTGGAAATAGGTGCAGGTATATTTTCTAAAATGTAGTGAATAGACTTGCAAAAGAATACCGTTCATGTAGTCTACCTATGCTTTTTCAGCACTTTTTTTATTCTTTGAAATGAAAGTACGTTTATTCGGCAAAATAGTACATGGGTTTGTCGAAAAATATCCCTAACTTTGCAACCGTAAAACTTAACAGTGTAACTAACAATATGGACATAAAAATGAAGAATAGTAATGCAAAGGTTTTTAAGTTAATAATTATAAGTGTTCTGGTAAGTGCGCTGGGTTCTTTGAACCTTCGCGCTCAAATCAGAGGCAACAACATTGTGGTTTCGGTTACTCCTGATCATCAGAATTGGAACTACAAGGTAGGTGAGAAAGCTAACTTCACCGTCAATGTGAGAAAAAGCGGAACGCTTCTCGATAACGTCAAGATAGACTACGAAGCTGGTCCGGCTATGTTTCCGGAAGTGAAGAAGAGTGCTGTTCTGAAAGACGGAACCATGAAATGGAGTGGAGCGCTCAAGCAGCCGGGCTTCTATCGCTTCAAGGTGATAGCTCATGTAGATGGCAAGAATTATGAGGGACTTTGTACTGCAGGTTTCTCTCCAGAGAAGATCCAGCCGTTTGCCAAGGAACCGAAAGACTTTGATGCTTTCTGGAAGAAGGCGTTGGATGAGGCAAGACAGAATGATCTGAATCCTACCAAGGTGCTCCTCCCAGAGCGTTGCACCAAGGACAAGAATGTATATGAAATCAGCTATAACAACAACCGCTGGGGCTCTAAGATGTATGGCATCCTGAGTGTTCCGGTTAAGGAAGGTAAATATCCTGCTCTTCTCCGTGTTCCTGGTGCCGGTGTCCGCCCTTATGCCGGCGATACCTATACAGCTCCTGCTGAGTGCATCGTGCTCGAAATCGGTATTCACGGTGTTCCTGTTACCATGGAGCAGAAGGTATATGATGATCTTGCCAATGGTGAACTGAATGGTTACTGGGATACCAATCTCGAAAATCCGAACCGCAACTCTTATAAGAGAGTCGTAACCGGTGCTGTCCGTGGTGTGGATTATATAGCATCCCTTCCAGAATGGAATGGCAAGACCATCGGTGTGACCGGTTCTTCACAGGGTGGATTCCTTTCTATCGCTGTGGCAGCTCTCGATAAGCGCATCACCTTCCTGGCTCCTGTTCATGATGCTATGTGCGATTATGAGGCTGAGATTCACGGAGTTGCTGGCGGTTGGCCACACTACTTCTATAAGGAAGACAAGGCACAGGGTGCTGCCTGGAAAGAGCAGAAACTGACTGATTTGGAGAAGGCTCGTCTCGAAGGAGCCCGCTATTATGATGGTGCCAACTTCGCCCGTCGCATCACTTGTCCGGGTTGGTATAGCTTCGGATATAATGACGAGGTGGTTCCTCCTACATCATCTTACGGACTTTACAATAGCGTAAAGGCTCCTAAGACCTTGAGTCTCTATCAGATGACAGGACATTTCTGGTATCAGGAGCAGTGGGATGAATGGCAAGCTTGGATTATTCAACAATTGAAAAAATAAATTATGTTCGGAAAAAGAATATTAATCAGTGCAGCCTGTCTGCTGGCAATGCAGGGAGTGATGGCACAGGTGGATGGTGTCACCGGTGCTTCTGTACAGACAGCAAGTACATCCTGCTGCAAAGGAAAGAAAGATTGCAGTAAGACACCTGCAGGACAGCTGAAGATTCGGTTGCAGAAATTATTAAACAAAGGTATCATGTTGGGTCATCAGGATGACCCAGTGTATGGTACCACTTGGAAATGGGATGAAGGAAAGAGCGACGTGCTCCTCACTACGGGCGATTATCCAGCAGTGATGGGATTCGACCTCGGTAAGATAGAACTCGACAGCAAGGAAAATCTCGACGGCGTTCCTTTCGACCGTATGAGAAAGGAGATTCTGGCACAGCATAAGCGTGGCGGCATCGTTACCTTGAGTTGGCATCCATGGAATCCGGCAACAGGAGAGAATGCCTGGGATCCGAAGGGGGATGCCGTAGCTGCTGTTCTTGACGGAGGTGCTCAGCAGCAGAAGTTTGATGCATGGCTCAAGAAAGTATCAGATTTCATCCTCTCGTTGAAGAATGATAAAGGACAACTCGTTCCCGTTATTTTCCGTCCGTGGCATGAGATGAATGGCGGATGGTTCTGGTGGGGAGCCAACAGTTGTACACCTGCGCAATACAACCAACTTTACGCAAAAACCTATCACAGACTTACTGAAGCAGGGTGTAACAACATCGTATGGGCTTGGTCGCCAAACTTGGGAGACGAGAAGAACGTTGATGCTTTCTTGGAGCGTTATCCGGGTAATGAGTTCGTTGATCTGGTAGGCGTTGACATCTATGAGTTTGACAACAATGATGCCACCTATCAGAAGAATCTTACCGAGACATTGGATGTGATGATGCAGGCTGCCAGGAAAATCAACAAGATTCCTGCGCTCTCCGAGACAGGATGCCGAGGCATTTCGCAGAAGCAGAACTGGTTCACCCAAACTCTTTGGCCAGTACTTCAGAAGTATCAGTTGAGCTACGTTCTCTTCTGGCGCAATGCTTGGGACAAACCTCAGGAGGAAGCTTATCTCCCAGGAGTGGGTGATGGAGCCATCGTCAATGACTTCAAGGCATTCAAGAACGAAAAGAAAGTTCTTTTTGTCAAAGACATCAAGAAAGTTAAGTGAAGAGTGAAGAACGTAGAGTGAAGAATTCAATAGTCTTTACTAATCATAAAGTTCAAAGTTCAAAGTTTAAAGTTCAAAGTAAAAAATATTATGACAACATTTCAAGAAAAAGTGAAGGCTCTCCGTGCTCATCATGAGGAATTGCTGAGCCGTAAGAATGAACCGGTAGAGTGGGGAAACGGTATCTACGAGAAGTATAAGAATCCTATCCTTACCGCAGAACATACACCATTGGAGTGGCGCTACGACTTCGATGAAAAGAGCAATCCATACCTGATGCAGCGCATCATGATGAATGCTACCCTCAATTCTGGTGCCATCAAGTGGAACGGAAAGTATCTCCTCGTTGTTCGTGTAGAAGGAGCCGACCGCAAGAGCTTCTTTGCTGTAGCCGAGAGTCCTAACGGTATCGACAATTTCCGTTTCTGGGATGAGCCTATCACCATGCCAGAGGATGTGGTTCCTGCTACCAATATCTATGATATGCGACTCACCGCTCATGAGGATGGTTACATCTATGGCGTGTTCTGTGCTGAGCGTCATGATGATGATCAGCCAGGTGACCTCAGTGCTGCAACAGCAACAGCTGCTATCGCACGTACCAAGGACTTGGTAAACTGGGAGCGTCTTCCTGATTTGAAGACCAAGAGTCAGCAGCGCAATGTGGTTCTCCACCCAGAGTTCGTTGATGGCAAGTATGCTTTCTATACCCGTCCACAGGATGGTTTCATCGATA
>OLGZ01001314.1_pt1 | contig 14629 bp, 13 predicted proteins | sample 1605981 | NCBI WGS metagenome assembly OLGZ01 (sample SAMN03283291) | human gut metagenome | biome: human-associated habitat; material: feces | host: Homo sapiens | place: Peru | collected 2012 | reverse complement strand
CTATGCTACTATTGGTACTTATAAACCGAGTGATTATGTAAGTACTTTGCATGACGCTATATTAGTTAATGAATATGGTGTAACTGATGTAGATAATGCAATAAAGAAAATAGAAGCCAAAGGAACACCGGATTTATCACAAACTGCTCCAATCGTAAAATGGAATGAAAAATATACAGAAAATGTTACTGAAATTAATGTTCAAAAGCCATCTTTGAGCACCATTAATTCCGATGAATTTACAAATGAACTTTCTGAAAATGATACTAAAATAAGACTATATAAAGCTAAAAAATTTGATAGTAATACTGGAAGATATGAATTGAATGATTATGTTCATGTTGATCCATCTAAAATTGATTTTACAGATAATAATGTGTATTATTTTTGCGGAGAAGCTACGACATATAACGAATCTCAAAATAAAGTGATGTCTTATTATAGAAATAATTGCTCTGTTATTTATGAGGTTATAGGAGCTAAAAAAATTGCATCAAAAACAATATGGGGAAATAATAATTATGATTATGATAGTATAACGTATACTTTGAAATTGAAAGAAATAAATGTGTCTGTTGTTGAGGTTGATAAATCAGATAAAGGTCTTTATTACAATATGGATGATTTTGGAACAACTTATTATTATCGGGGAAATGTAGTAAATAATAATGTGTCTTTTGCTGGATATGATTGGAAAATAATAAGAATAAATGGTGATAATACTATAAGGATTATTTATAATGGAAAAAGAAATGATTCTTCTAATGGAAGTCAATCAATTAATGGTAAAAATTATCTCTTTAATAAGTACGCAAGTGCTTTAACTTATGTCGGATATATGTATGGTAATGAAAATAGCAATAATATTGATGAGATTTATTCTAATGTTACTTCTTCAGATGTAAAACAAATTATTGATGAATGGTATGGCTCTAAAATATACAATACTTATGGAAAATATATATCAGATAATGAGGGTTTTTGTGGCGATAGAACACTATATAGTGGTGATGGAATATCTACAGACTCTTCCAACTACTTCGGAGCATATGGTAGAAGTAAAAATAATAAAGTGCAATTTACTTGCCCAAATGTCGAAAGAGATTTGTATACTATAAAAAATTCAAAAATTGGAAATAAAAGCTTAACCTATCCTGTAGGATTAATTACATTTGATGAGTTAGTGTTTGCTGGCCTTGATAATAATCATATTAACAAATTTACTTGGGTATATTCATCTCAAAGTTATTGGACAATGACACCTTGTTGGTTTAATAGTGGAAATAAATCTAGTTATGTTTATTATGTTAATTCAAATGGCTGGACTACTGGAGATTGGATTAGATATGATTATGTTGTTAGGCCAGTTATAAATCTAAAAGCAGATGTTAAAATAAGTGGGGGAATAGGTACGATAAATGCCCCATATATAATAAAAACTGAATAAATTATGTAAACTTTTGAAGAAAAGGTGGTTGTAATTTGAAAATATGTTTGTTATAATACAAAACGAGTAAAGAAATTACTCCTTGTATCTAAATAATTTAGATACCGAATAAGACCAAAGGGAGGTGTAGAAGAATGAATAAATACGAAATCATGTTCATTGTTAAAGCTACTATGGAAGAGGCTCAAGTTAAAGAAGCTGCTAACAATATGAAAAAAATTGTTGAAGATTTAAAGGGCAAAGTAGTTAGTTTTAAAGAAATGGGCGAAAGAAAATTAGCTTACGCTATTAAAAAAGAAATTAGTGGTTACTATTTTGTAATGACTATTGAAGCAACTAAAGAAGTAGTTAAGGAATTTGACCGTAAAGCTTCAATCGATGAATCTATTTTAAGACATTTAGTTATTAAATTAGATGAGGAGTAGAAAATGAATAAAGTAATTTTAATAGGAAGATTAACAAGAGATCCTGAAATGCGTACAACTCCAAGTGGTGTTGCTACAACATCATTTTCAATTGCTGTTCAAAGAAATTATGCCAATGCACAAGGTGATAGAGAAGCTGATTTTATTAACTGTGTTGCATGGAGAAAGCAAGCTGAAAATATAGCTAAGTATTGTACTAAAGGTTCTCAAGTTGCTGTTGATGGTAGAATTCAAACTAGAAGTTATGATGCACAAGATGGTACTAAGAGATATGTTACAGAAGTTATTGCTGATAATGTAACTTTTTTAGGAAGTCGTAGTGGTTCTGGCGAATCAAGTAGCTATGCTGCAAATAATTATAATAATGTATCAAATGTTAATGACAGTATGAGTTCTAACAATTTTGGTGGGTCTAATGATATTGTAACTACTGATTTAAGTGAAGACCCTTATGCTAATATGGGTTCTGAAGTTGCGTTATCGGATGATGACTTACCTTTCTAAAAAAGAGAGGAGATTAAGTAATTATGGCAGAATTTTATCGTAAGAAAAAGAAAATTTGTCAAATGTGTGCTGGTAAATCTATCGATTATAAAGATGTAAATATTATTTCTAAATATATTACTGAAAAAGGAAAAATTATGAATCGTAGAATGACTGGTGCTTGTGCAAAACATCAAAGACATATTGCACAACAAATTAAATATGCAAGATTTATGGCTTTAATTCCATATGTTAAAGACTAATTAATGTTTTAATACCCATTTGGGTATTTTTTGTTGAGTCTTCATTATTTTGTGTTATATTAATCATGAGGTTTTTGTATGGGTGTTGAAGAGAAAAAAATTATAAGAAGCAATAAATTATTTCCATTATTTTCTGGGCTAACTGCTGATTTGCTATTTTGGGCTGCTATTAATACTTTGTTTTTAACGAATGTTAAAGGTTTTACTAGTGCTCAGATAAGTTCTTTAGTTTCTTTTGGCCTTGTTTCGACTATATTGTTTCAACCATTGTCGTATAAAATTATAAAAAAAATAGGGAATATTAATTCTGTTAAATTAGGTACTGTATTATTGTTTTTGGGATCGTTTGTAATAACTTTTTCTAAGCAATATTATCTAATTATAATTGGTGAAAGTTTATATGAATTAGCATTTTTATTTAAGAATATGGATAGTGTTATTTTGAAAAACAATCTTAAGTACATGAAACAGGAAAAAGAATTTTTAGATTATCAAAGTAAAGCAAGTATGGTTTATTCAATAACAACTATGGCTATTTCCTTTGTAGCTGGTGTTATTTTTAATTTAAATAATTATTTACCAATGATTTTATGTACTGCATTTTGCTTTTGCAATATGATATTTTCAAATTTTTTATATGAAGTTCCAAAAACTGAAGAACTTAAACAAAAGAAGAAAAGTAAAAAATCTTTTAAAGCTTCAAAATTAGTAATGCTTTTATTTATATTATTTGCATTTTCGTATTCAATAATAGATTTAGGACAGTCTAATAGTAAATTGTTATTACTGTATAATATGAATGAGATAATAAGTTCTTCCCAAGTTGCGTTAATTTTATCTTTAATAATTGCGATTTCAAGGGTTGTAAGAGTATTTTCAAATTATTTATTTCCTAAATTGTTAAAGAAAAATGATAAGAATGTTTTAAGTAAATTAATAATAATGCTTGCTTTAGCTGATTTTATAATAATTATAGGCAATTTTATCCCTTTAAAATTAATTGGTATTGGGTTAATTGCTATTGGCTTCTTTACATTTTTAGCCTTAAGAGACCCGTTGCAAAATTATATTAGGACGATGGTACTAGATAATTGCGATGTAGCTCAGCAAGAAAAAGTCATTAATTATTTGACATTGTCGCTTAAGTTAGGTAAGTTTTTAATAAGCGTGATTATAACAATAATATTATTAAGATATGATGTTGTTTATGCAATATTTTTAATGCTTGTAATTGCGATTTTAGACTTGCTACTTTGTTCTAAAATTAATAAGCTATTAGTTGAAATTAGATGATGCATTAAATTGTAAAAAATATACTCATGTTTTGGGTAAAATATTAAAAAGTACCTTAGGGTATCTTTTTTCTTTCTAATTTGGTATAATAAAAAAGCAAAAGAAGTGGAGGTAACTATGAAAGTTATACTATTAAAAGATGTTAAAAAACAAGGTAAGAAGGATGATATAATAGATGTAAGTGATGGCTATGCAATGAATTTTTTGATTAAAAATAATCTTGCTGTAGCGGCATCAACTAAATCAAAAGAGTTACTTAATAAAGAACTTGACAAAAGAAAAAAAGATGAAGAACAATTAATTAAAGATATGAATGAAATGAAAGATAAAATTTTAAAAGAAAGATTTATCTTTAAAGTTAAAACTGGTACAATGGATAAAGTTTTTGGAAATGTTTCTTCGAAACAAATAAGTGATGATTTAAAGAAGAAAGGATATAATGTTGATAAAAAACAAATAAAGATAGAATATCCTTTAGATACTTTAGGGGATCACATGGTAGAGATTGAACTACATAAAAAAGTTAAATTTAAAATAAGAGTAACATTAGCAAAGTAGGTGACTAACTATTAAAAGTCAATAGTAAAATTGAAATTTTTAGTAGTTTGTTATAAATTGGAAATTATCCCATGCCAAAAGCCTTCAAAAACATAAATTTTTAAAATTTTTGAAGGTACAATAAAGTAATTTAAATAAAATGATTATTTTAATAAAGACGGATTAAAATCAATGTTGTTTTTCTCTAATGTGTAAATAACTCTTAATAATTTTTTGCAAACGTGAGATAAAGCAACTCTATGACATTTGCCTTCAGAACGTTTCTTTAGGTAATAATCATAAAACGTTGGTGAATATCTTAGAATAATCATGGCAGTATTCATAATTGAATATCTAAGGTGGCCAGAACCATGTTTAACCATCTTACCATTGCTTTCAATGGTACCAGATTGAATTATACTAGGTTCAAGCCCAGCAAAAGCTAACATCTTATTTGGAGAAGAAAAATTACTAATGTCTCCATATTCAGCTAGTATTGTTGCAGCAGATATTTCACCAATTCCAGGAATGGTTAACATTCTAGGATTTAGTTCTTTGATAATTGTTGAAATTTGTTTCTCTATTGGATCGATTTTATCATTAAAAGTTTTAATAATAGAAACATAAGTAGAAATAAGTAAATCAGTATTTTCATCATGATGACCAACTGAATTCTTAGCAAGTTCTTTAAGTTTTGCGAATTTAGCATAACTAAAATTGCCATGAGAAATACTTTTTAAAGAATCATAATCCCTCATTAAGGATATGTGTTCAGTATTAGTATATTTTTCTAGAATAAATAATAAGGTTGCTGAAATTTTATTACTAAAAAACGGCTTTAATTCAGGAAATGTAAGGTCTAATTCATTTGTTAATAATACTTGATATTTACTTCTTTCTTTAATTAATTGTTCTCTACTTCTACATAGTGACTTTAATGTAAAAATGTTGTATAATAGATCCGAATTTGGTTGGTAAGGAACTGACATAAGATAATTAGCAATAGCTAAACTATCTGCTTTATCTGTCTTAGTTCTACGTAAGCTACGAGCTTTTAAAAACTGATGAATGACAAGAGGATTCATTTTCATAAATGAATAACCTTGATCAATTAGGAAAAGTTCCAAATTCTTAGAATAGTGTCCAGTTGCTTCAAAAGCAATACGGACGTCAGATTTATTATAGGGTTTCAATAGTTCCAATAAAGATTGAAATCCTTTTTTGTTATTTTCAAAAGATAAATTTTCAACAATTACTTCGCCTGTATTTGAGATAATACAGAAATCGTGTTTGTACTTTGATATATCAACACCAACATAATATATCATTGTAAGCACCTCCTTAATTAGTTTTTTGCACTGAATGTTTGCCACAAGGTTTCTAATTATGTAATCACGTAATCTAATAAAACATCGATTAGTAAAAAACTAACGTGTTAACTAACTAATTAACAATTAAATTAAAAATCTGTGGTTTGAGTCACCTAGAACCAGTCCATGAACGGCTGTAAAAATATAGGAACAAATCCACAGTGCGGAAATTATTATACAACTAGTTGTATAATAATTCAAAAATATAAATAGAAAGGGATCAATCAATAAGAAATTAATTAATATTTCTATAAGATTGATTATACGGGATAATTATGTGTGGAATAGCAGGATTTGCTAATAAAAATATAAAAAATAAAGATGAAGTTATAAAGAAAATGGCTGATAGAATAAAGTATCGTGGTCCGGATGGAGAAGGGTATTTTATTGATGATGATGTGGCTTTGGCACATCGTAGGTTGTCAATTATTGACTTAAGTACTGGTAGTCAGCCGATGTATAATGAAGATAACAGTATTGTGATTGTTTTTAATGGTGAGATATATAACTTTGTAGAGTTAAAGGATGAGTTAAAAAATAAGGGTCATAAGTTTAAAAATAAAAGTGATACTGAGGTTATTATTCATGGCTATGAAGAGTGGGGGAAGAATGTTGTTGAGCATTTAAGAGGGATGTTTGCCTTTGCAATATGGGACCAAAATACTAAGACTTTATTTATGGCACGAGATCATTTTGGAATTAAACCCCTTTACTATGCAAAATTTAATGATACTTTAATGTTTGCTAGTGAGATTAAGGCATTCTTAGATCATCCTGATTTTAAGAAAAAATTAAATAAAGAAATATTATCGGCTTATTTATGTTTTAATTCAACACCAACAGAAGAGACTTTCTTTAAGTGGGTGTATCGTTTAGAACCAGGACACACTTTGACTTATAAAGATGGTAAGATAGAAATAGAAAGATATTTTCACTTAGAATTTAATGAAACAGAACAAAAGATGAATAAAATAGTTGAAGATATTGATGAAGCAATGAGAGATTCGGTGGAACATCATCAAATTAGTGATGTAGAAGTTGGGTCATTCTTATCAAGTGGAATAGATTCTTCTTACTTAGTATCTTTAATGAAACCAGATAAGACTTTTACAGTAGGATATGATAACCCTAAGTACGACGAGATTGGGTATGCTAAGGACTTAGCGGATAAACTTGGAATTGAAAATAAATCAAAGAAGATAACTAAGGAAGAGTATGTCTCTGCTTTACCAAGTATTATGTATCATATGGACGAACCTTTGGCGGATCCTAGTGCGATTGCTCTATACTTTGTGGCCCAAATAGCTAGTGAAGATGTTAAGGTTGTAACCTCGGGTGAAGGGGCTGATGAATTATTTGGCGGATATTTAAATTACCGTGAAGAAGTAGATAATCAGTGGTATATGAAAATACCTTATCCAATAAGAAGACTAGCGTCTAATATTGCGGGGTTATTTCCCGAAGTTAGAGGGTTAAACTTTGTATATAGAAGAGGTAGAAAATTAGAAGAATATAGTATTGGGTTAGGAAGAGTATTTAGAGATAAGGAAGCTAAGGGAATAGTTAATTTTAAAAATCAAATTGATACTAAGGATATAGTGGCACCTTTTTATGAAGATTATAAAGATAATTCTAACTTAGTAAAAAGACAAGCAATTGATTATTATTTTTGGTTAGTAAGAGACTTTTTACATGCCGTTGACAGAACTACTATGATGTTTGGGTTAGAAGCAAGAACACCTTTCTTAGATAAAAGTGTTTATGAGGTGGCAAGGAAATTACCACAATGGGCGAAGGTTAATGAAGAAACAACGAAACCAGCCCTTAGAATGGCTGCTAAAAGAGTGATTCCTAATGAATCATATAAGAAGAAGAAGTTAGGGTTCCCGGTTCCATTAAGAGAATGGATAAGAGATGATGATCTTTATGAAGAGATTAAAAGTAAGTTTAATTTACCGATAGCTAAAGAGTTATTTAATTATAAAAAGATTATGAGGCTTTTAGAAGAACATAAAAAGGGTAAGAAAGATTGTTATAAGAAAGTATGGACGATATATACATTTATTGTTTGGTACCAACAGTATTTTGAGGCGTAAAGCCTTTTTTTCTTTACATTTTTGGATGTAAAATTAGTAATACTTTAGATAAATATATGATAGAATATTACTAGAAAAGGAATGAAGTATATGATTAATATTAAGACTAATTCAAGAAAGGTTAAACCAGGTGATACTTTTGTTGCGATTAAGGGATTTACAGTAGATGGACATGATTACATTGAAGATGCAATTAAGGCTGGTGCTACAAAAATTGTTTGTGAACATGGTAGTTATAGTGTAGAGACTTTAGTGGTTCCTAGTACTAAGGAGTGGGTGCAAAAGTATATTGTTGATAATTATAAAGATGAGGTTAATAAGTTAAGAATTATTGGGGTTACAGGGACTAATGGAAAGACTACAACATGCTTTTTGACTTATCAGGCTTTAAAAAAGTTGGGCGTTAATGCTGCTTACATGGGTACTATTGGGTTCTATTATGGTGATACAAAATATGAACTTAATAATACGACACCAGAAATTTTAGATTTATATTCTTATTTTATTGAGGCTTTAGAGCATGGAGTAACAGATGTTGTTATGGAAGTTTCTAGTCATTCTTTATGCGAAAAACGGGTAGAAGGCTTAGAGTTTAGTGAGGTAGCGTTTACTAATTTAACGGAAGACCATTTAGATTATCACAAGACAATGGAAAATTATTTAAATGCCAAGTTACTTATTTTGAAACAAATTAAAAAAGATGGTGTAGTTATTGTTAATAATGATGATGATTATGGCAAGTATTTTGAAGTTGGAAATTATAAGACTTTGGGGTATTCAGGGGATAATTATAAGATATTAGATTATAGTCAAACGGATAAGGGAACACTTATTTCGTTTATGGTAGATGGTAAGAAGTATGAGATTGAAACAAATTTAAGAAGTAAGTTTAATGTTTATAATTATTTGACATGTCTAGCTTTACTTAACAATTTGGGTTTTAGTATTGATGAGATTGCTGAGGTTACTAAGAGTATTTATCCTCCTAAAGGTAGATGTGAACAGATTTCGGTTAATGGTGGGGAAGCTGTTATTGATTATGCACATACTCCAGACGCTGTAGATAAAATTATTTCGGCGTTTTTAGAAAATAAGAAAGGAAAGGTTATTACAATAGTTGGTTGTGGTGGAGATAGAGACCCGCTTAAGAGACCAATTATGGGTAATATTGCGAGTGAGAAGTCTGACTATGTAATATTTACAAGTGATAACCCTAGAACTGAAGACCCTAAGGCAATATTAGAAGATATTATTAAGGGTGTTAGAAAAGATAATTATGAGGTTGAAATAGATAGACCAACTGCTATTAGAAAAGGTTTAGATATGATTGGTAAGAATGATGTTCTATTAATATTAGGTAAAGGTCATGAAGATTATCAGATTATTGGTCATACGAAACATCATTTAGATGATGCGGAAGAGGTAAAAAAGTACTTAGAAGCCCATAAAAATTAAAAATTTTGTAAAAAGTACTTGAAAAAGGCATTAAAAATATGGTATATTGTTAATGCCTACTGATGCGGATGTAGTTTAATGGTAGAGCTTCAGCCTTCCAAGCTGATAACGTGGGTTCGATTCCCATCATCCGCTCCATAAGAGAAAATCGTCGCACCAAGCGATGTTAATGATTAAATCAACGCAAGTTGATTTTTTTGTTGCTATTGTAAAGAAAGGTGTGATGTGGTATGATAAAAGTCGTAAAGAAAAAAATCAATATGAGTGAAGAACTCAAATCTAAAATCGAATGGGCTTGTCTATTCAGTAAGCAGAAATATCAAATAATAGAGGGTTGCTTACGTATTGTGGAACATACTAATTTAGCGTATGTAGAGCCGCATAAAGTCATAGTGAATAATCGGTTGTATTTATTCTTTAATGACCAAGATTATTTCTATATTGGAAATTTAAAAGAAAAAATTCCAATAAATTAGTTACGCGTTTGCTTCGCAAGGCATTAAGATTTTAGAGATTTAAAAAATCCTTGTATTGATTGTTTTTACTATGTTTTAATCAATACAAAAATCAAGATGTCATACGAAGTGACATCTTTTTAGATGCCTTTCATTAAAAGAAGGAGGAATTGATTATGGAAAATGAAAGGAAAATCGCAGGAGTTTATATTCGTGTATCAACTGAGGATCAAGCAAGAGAAGGATTTAGTTTAGGAGAACAAGAAGAAAAATTGCTTCAATTATGTAAGTTTAAAGAATTAGAAGTTTATAAAGTCTATAAAGACGCTGGAATATCTGCTAAAGATATGGAACATAGACCACAATTTCAAGCGATGCTAAAAGATATGAAAGAAGGAAAAATTAATTATATTGTTGCTTATAAATTAGATAGAATTACTCGTTCAGTTCGTGATTTAGAAGAACTAATATCAGTTTTAGAACAATATAATTGCTTTCTACTATGTGATAGAGATGATGTTAATACCTCTACTGCTAATGGTAGATTCTTTGTAAGAATGCTTACAGTATTATCACAACTTGAAATAGAAATTGTATCAGAAAGAACTAAATTTGGATTAAATGGTGCTATTAAATCAGGACATATTCCAGGTCAAAGACCATTTGGTTATACTAAATCAGAAGATAAAAAAATGATTATTGATAATGCTACTAGACCATATGTAGAAAAAATATTTGATATGTATTTAGAAGGAAAAAGCTTTCAGCAAATTGCTAATTATTTTAAAGAAAATAATATTTATTCTAAAAAGAAATGGAGAGATACAACTATTCAAAAAATAATTGATAATAAAATCTATATGGGAGATTATGAACAATATAAACGAATTGGTAAACAGGAAAATTTAGAACCTATTACCTATATGAATGTTGTAGAACCTATTATATCTCGTGCTAAATGGGAAGAATGTCAAAAACAAAAAAAGAAATCAAAGAACTTATACAAGAGATAGAATTTATACCTTTTTTCAAAGACTTAAATGCCCTAGTTGTGGAATAATTATGAAATGTAAAGGTTCTGGTGGTATTAAAAGAAGATATATGTATTACACTTGTGAACACTGTCATATTAATTTTAATGAAAATCATGTAGAACAATTATTAGAAACTTTTATCTACGATTTATTGGAATATGATATGGCTGTTAAAAAGTTTTTTATGCCTGTTTTGGAAGATAAAACCAATAGTGCTGATACAATTACTATTGATAAAGAAATTAGAAGTCTAGAAAAGCAAAGAGAAAGAATTAAACAAGCATATATTAAAGGCATTGTAGAAATGGAAGATTTTGAAGCAGATTATAAACTAATTGAAGATAAACTTGCTAATTTAGAAAGTAAAAAGTTAGAACTAATTAACTTAGAAACCTTTAACTACTCACCACACGAATTACTCACTGAAAGAGATTTAGAAAGAGAAAAAATGATAAGACTTGATACCTTAAATTCATTATTAAAATCTAAGTGGAATGATATGGATAAATATGAAAAGCAAGAATTTATTTCTAAATTTATTGATACTATTGAAATAAAGAAAGATAATAAAGGATATTTAATTCTTGAAAAAATAAATTTTAGAAGTGGATTTATTAATGAATTATTAAAATTTTATAATGCAGGAATATTTGATGTTGCAGTCTCTGTTATGATTGGCAATAATGAAGAATGTATCAAAGGTGGTAGAATGACTGAAGAAGAATTAAATAAATATTTAACCAAAATGAATGAACATTTTGAAACATCTTTTTATGAAATGTATGAAAAATTTGATAATGAAACTAATGAAATTACACTTGAATATCAACCCAAAAATGAAGAAAAAATTATAAGATTTGTAGCACTTACTAATACAAATAACTTTCCATTATCAAAAGAAAATATTAAAGATAGATATGGAATTGTAAGTTATAAAACAAATACAATATTAGAAAATTAGAAAGGAATTGATTAAATTATGAATATTGAATATACAAAAATTGGAGATTATTTATTACCAAATTTAGTAATAAAAAATAAAAATTATGAACAAATAAATAAGTATGGTTATTTAAGATTAAATTATATTAAGGAACATAAAAAAGGATTATATCAAACACTTTTAATGAAAAATGAATTAACAAATCATCTTTTTTCAGTAAGTAAATATTGTGAAAAAAGATATAATATTTTAATGAATAATTATATTAAAAATGATAATAAATTATATGAAAAAAATAAAGAAACTAATCAAATGGAATGGGTACAATTGATGAATAATTATAAAAATATGGCTGAAGAAATAATATTAAAAGAGATAATCTATATTTGATTATCTCTATAAGCAAGCAACGGATTTTTACTCCCACCACAAAATCCAATATATTGAAAGGTTAAACCTTAAGTATGGCGACAACATCAATTTGGAGTATAAAAAATAATTTAAAACAGTCTATAAATTATATCATCAATCCAGAAAAAACTATCAATAAAGATTATGGTAAAGAATCATATAACTATCTTGAAATAAGTACTACTGAATATAATTTTAAAAATGAAAAAGTATGTTATGTTAGTTCTTTAAATTGTTCAGAAGATAATCCTTATGAAGATATGAAATTTACAAAAGAAAGATTTAGAAAAACAGATGGTATCTTAGCATTTCACGGATATCAGTCATTTAAAGAAAATGAAGTGACACCAGATATTGCTCATGAGATTGGAGTTAAGTTTGCAGAAGAAATGTTTAAAGATTATGAAGTGATTGTTTCTACACACCAAAATACAAATCATATACACAATCACTTCATACTAAATTCTGTTTCATTTAAGACTGGTAAAAAATATAATAACAATAGAACTAATCTAGCTAAGTTAAGACAAATATCAGATGCAATATGTTCTGAATATGGGCTTTCTGTTTTAGATGAAGATATAGGTTATAAAAACACCTATAATTATAAAGTATTAGATAATGATTATTATAAAACATTAAAGGAAGATTTAGATAATGTAATTAGTTATTCAATTACACTTAAACAAGTTATAGAACGATTAAAAAAATTAGATTATCAAGTATATTCTCGTAATGGATTTATAACTATTTATAGAGATGGTAAAGATAAAGTTAGAATTGAAAAAGCATTTGGTAATGACTATTCAATAGATAATATAAATAAAAGATTATATTTATCTAAACAAATTTTATTTAAACCTATACCACAAAGAACAATCTTTGAAGAATATTCTAGAACTAATAAACATCATAAAGGCATCTATGTACTTTATTTATATTATTGTTATTTATTAGGCATATTTTCAAAGAATCATCCTAAACAATATCTACCATATTCAATTAGAAAAGAAATTGCTAAACTAGATGAATATTCTAAGCAAGTAAGATTTATGGCAAGTAAAAATATTGAAACTAAAGAAGATTTAGAATATTTTTCAAAAACTAACTATGAAGAATATAGAAAGTTAATGGGTAAAAAAGAAAATCTTTGGAAAAGATATCACAGAGCAAAATCAGAAGAAGATAAATCTAAAATATTAACTGAAATAAATGATATACAGCCTAAAATAAAAGAACTTCGTAAATACGATAAGTATTGTAAAGATATATTTGAAAGATCAGAATCTATTCAAAATAACCTTAATAATTTTGATAAAGATATACAAAAAGAAAAAGACAATTCTAGGTATATGTAACTTAGTTTGTCTTTTTCTTTTCACATAAAATTTCTTTTAATTTGTTTTACAAATATATTTTAAATATGATTTTATTAAATCAGCATCCATTAAATTTTCAGGTACTTCATCAGGATTAAAAAATTGTAATCTTTTTGTTTCTGAATCACCTTTTAAATTAGATGCATCTTCCATTGAAACATCTGCTAAATATAACGAAGTATTATTATATACTATATCTCCATTAGGATAACTATTTTTTCTTGATTCACCTGATAATGTATCTATTAATTCAATATCATATGGATCTAACTTAATACCTGTTTCTTCATATGCTTCTCTAACTGCTGTAAATCTTAAATCTTCTCCTAAATCTTGACATCCACCAGGTAATCCCCATTTATTTCTATCTGTTCTTTCTTGTAATAAAATTTGTCCATTATCGTTTCTAATTATTATAGCAGCTCCTGTTTGAATAAATGGTATATGGCTAATTCTTTCATCAAGTGCCATTCTAAATAAAACTGGGTATCCACCATATTGTGAGCTTAATTCTAATAATTGTTCTTCATTTAAATTCATGATTAAATTAACAAATTCTTCATGAGTATATTCTCTCATCTTTTTATATTCCATTTTAATTATCTCCTTCATTTAAAATAAGATATTTATATATTTCTCCCCAGTTATTAACATTAATAACATTTTCTTTTTCTACTTTATTTGATGCATTATTTTTAAAGTATAACGCACATACATTATTATCTGCTGCATTAATACAAATTGCATCATCATCGTCTATCATATAATCTACATTTTCTTCAATCAATCTATCAATTTTATGATGTTCATTATTAAATATCTTAATGTTTTCTAATCCAAGTTCTTTGAATTTTTTCTTTGCAATTTCAGTTTCAAAATCATTTCTTGAGGTAACAACAATAAATTCAAATTTATCTTTTAATTTGTTAAGAACAATATCTGCTCCTGTCATTATATTTGCAGAATTTAATACTTTTTCAGCATTATCATTATAAAATTTTTGAAACTCTTCTTGACTCCAATTATATCTTTTTTGAA
>OLGZ01001308.1_pt1 | contig 14676 bp, 15 predicted proteins | sample 1605981 | NCBI WGS metagenome assembly OLGZ01 (sample SAMN03283291) | human gut metagenome | biome: human-associated habitat; material: feces | host: Homo sapiens | place: Peru | collected 2012 | reverse complement strand
AATTTGTAAGTGAGATTAAGAAACTGGCACAAAAGGCTGCCAATGCTACTGATAAAACAGAACAAGACTCTATTTCAAGGCAGGTATTGCGGTTAAGGGCAGAATATTTGTCAGAGGTTGCACCGGATAGAAAACAGTTATACCAACAGGCAAAAAGTGCAATGAAAAATCAAAATACCGATCCAAAATGTAAAGGGATTGGAGAATTAACCTTACTGGATTTTTTGGAACAGGCAGAGGGAAAAAATCAGAATCTTGCAGATAAGCAGATTGCACTGGCAGGAGGCGGAACATTAAATTTCACTATTTTAACATCAGGTGGTTATGGAGTTCAAATTCAGAGTCAGGGTGTGAATGTATTGTTAAATACCGGTGCCGGCTGGGGGTATGAAATGACTCCGGCAGAACTTACAAGAAAAGATGAATTTTATTCTATTTATTGGAAGGAATATAATGCAACAAAGAATGATATGAACTCTGAATTAAGAGAATTACCGGATTATCTGGAGAAAAGACCGGTTTTTGAAGCGAAAGCCTGATGATAATAATGCAATTCAAATAAAAAAGGGGGAATTGATATATGCAGATTAGTTCCAACTATTCTATGAATGGTGTGCCATACGAAAACAGGCGCAGACAGAAAGATATTCCTCAATTTAGTACAGAACGTGCTAAACAGGAAAATAAGAGCATAAATCCATATATTGAAGCAGCGAAGGAAGTAAATGCGAATGGTATGGGAATAAAGAAAAATGGAATGTTGAGCCATATATCGCAGATGATGGTACAAAGGCTTAATAAACAGCTTAAAGGAGATGGAGATGTGGATAACATCGATATTTTGGGAAATACAATAGAGTCTGCAATTCAGGCAACGAGTCAGGCTCTTTACGATTTAGATCATCCACGAGAATATGTTCCGAAAAGTATCGAAGTTCAGCAAGCTTGTATGAAAGAAAGAGAGTTTTATGTTGCTTTTCTGGAAAAATTAGAAAACTCAAAGTAAAAATTTAATTATAGGGTTATTAACTGAAAAGTCACCTGCACCAGCAGTATCAAGTGTAAAAGTGGTTGGTGTACAGATTAAAAGCGATGGATATGTGTATGCAAGTGTTCAGGTAGCTGGATATGAAAAAAATATTTATACGATATATGATGGAATGCAGTGTAGCGTAGCTTCTACAACATCTGTTGGAAGACCAATTGTAACAGGATACATATATGAAGTAAAATGTGCAAAGGCAATAGAATAGATTCCGAATGACAGAGGAATTAAAATAATTGGAGGAAACGAAAAAATGAGTATAGCAGGAATTAATGGTTATAATTATTCAAATTATTATACAGGAACAAAAAGAAATGCTACGAAAGCAAATGGTATGAATGCTAGTTTGTTATCAACTGCAAGCAGTACATCTTCTAATATTACGTTACATATGTCGGGAACAGAAGATAGCGGAAATGCATTAACAGCAGTGGGATTTCCAGATGGCAGTAGTGCATCTGTATATAAAGCAGATGCATTTGCTCCAGCAAAACCGGAATACAGAGTCAGATATTGGGATAAAGAAGGAAATTACACAAATACAAATGTACAGATAAATGGTGTTAATCCGAGAAATGCAAGTTATTTGGAAATGCTTGCATATACAACATATAGTGATGTAGAAGGCTTTACGAAAAATGCCTTTGGAGATTTCATGAATGCGGCTGGTGGTGTGAATGGTAACATCACCTATGATTCTGACAGCATAAATGAAAAGAAAGACTATATGAGCATGATTAAGGAATTTATGCAGTTGCAGTATGATGCAAACAACTTATCAGGATATCTGTCATATAAGGAATTGTATGATTACATAAATGAACGAACTGAGAGGTGATTCAATTAAATGAAAGTATCAAATAATTATGGCACTGCAAAATTATGGGGCACTTGGAATAAAAATGTTTCTAAATCTTCTGAAAAAAACAAATGGAAATTAACGGATTCCTTGAAGGAAAAGATTGTTGAACTGGCACAAAAAGATGCACAGGACAATGTATATATGGGAAAAGCATTTATGAATTTGAGGAAGAATGAAGTGAGCAAGGTAGCCCCAGACAGAGCTGCTTTAATTGGAAAACTTAGCCAATCAATGGCTTCTGGCAATATATCTGCTATGAATGAAGTTGCAGAAGCAGATAAAAAATGGCTCTGTATGCTGTTTGGAATACCTTATGAAGCAAAATGTAAGGAAACAGGGACAGGCTCGGCAATACATGTATATAATGAAGAAGGCGAAGAAGTTTTAACTTATACCGGAGGTGTAGGCTGGCAGGAAAAAGAAACAAAAGCAGAGTCACAGGTACATTCAGCATTGAAAATAACATATTATGAAGCATTTAGCGAGGCGAGAAAAGCATTAAATAGTGAAGAAAAGACTGGCAACGCAGGTGAAAACATAATAATGCAAGATAATTTTGATATGAAGGCATGAAGTATGCAATTAGAATAATGTCTACAATTAGTAGGAGGAAAAGGAGCAATATTGGCAAAGAGTCTTACAATTACAAGTCCTAGTGGTGAAACCCATACAGTTAGTTGGGGAAAGGGAAATGTAACTACAACCAATTTATTCATTGCAGAAAAAGCTACAGGTACATGGTCTGTGTACATGACGGGAACTAATATTGCATCGCCTAATCTTGGTTCGGCATTTATTGGAGGTACAAAATATTCATCTGTAAAAATGAAAGTATCTTATATTTTAGAAGATTAAAATTCCGATGGTAATTAGTAATGATTTAAGCTTTATGGTGATATTGTGCAAAGTGAATCAATGCTTAAAGGAAATCTGCAAAGTATTACATGAAAATGTCAAATGATTACAGTTTTCCGGACTCCGTAATAATTTCTGATATAATGCGATAAGTCAGAAAGGATGATAAAATTATGGAGAACAGAGGGCAGATATATCGCTGGATACGATAAAAAGTGTGGAAAATGGCAGACGGGCAATGAGCCTTTTTGGAAATTTATTGAAGATTATTTTAGAACTAAATATATTATTTTTGAATTTAAAAATTATAGCGAAGTTATTACTCAAAGGGAGATTTACACAACAGAAAAGTATTTGTATGCGAAGGCATTGAGACGAGTTGCTATAATAATATCTTGTAATGGTCCTGATGATAATGCTAAAAAAGCAATAAAAGGAGCTTTAGGAGAAAATGGAAAGTTAATTTTAAATCTCTCAAATATGGATTTGGCAAATATGTTAGAGTATGAGCTTAATGGAAATTCAGCATCAGAATATTTGTATAATATTTTAGATGAGTTATTTATAGAACTTGAAAAATAATTTTTTAATGTATAAGTGGGGGATTTTATGTGAAAATTTTTAAGGATACTGAATTAATGAATCAGTCCGCTTATTTTGGGTGGCAAGATAAGGATGAAGCATTATATGGTTTGAGGGAGGGGTATAAAAATAGTGCAGATGAGTTGGTAAAAATAGTAGTAAATAGTGCGGGTAATACTAAAATATTGGATACATACATTTTTCCAATTCTCTTTTCTTATAGGCATTGTTTAGAAATTTCATTAAAACATATTTATATGAGAGCGTTGGGCAAGATACCTAGGGGAGGACATAATTTATTATCTTTGTGGGATATAGTAAAAATTGAAATTATAGATAAGATGATAAATTCTAAAGAATTTATTGAAACAGTAAAAGGATATAAGGAAAATTTTATCCAATATGATTTAAATGGCATAGAATGTAACAAAATTCGCTTAATGTTAAAAGAATTGCAGGAGGCAAACCAAAAGGATATTGAAATAGAACCAGTAAAAAAGCAAGTGGATCAAAATGCAGAAGTGTGGAGATATTTAATGTCTGCGGATGAAAATCTATTTTTTATTACGGGTCATTCGATTGATTATTTAGTTCTGAAAGATAGCATTGAATATATATATGAAGTGTTGGATTATATTTATCATATTATAGATGAGTATTTATCAAGTTAAACTATGCGACATATAATCAAATGAAAGATAAAATTTTTACAAAACAATGTATTATATCATTATAGAGGAGTGCAGATATGGCTTTTAAGACACGAAAAAAGGAGGAGTTTTCATACTCTTCACCACAAGAGATGTATCAAGATAACAAGCTAAAAAAAATAATGGGACCATTAGATTATCAGGCTGCGATGTTAGATTTGTACATTAAAAATGTAGATAAAAAGGCTATCGCTTTAGAATTACCAACAGGAAGCGGTAAAACATTGGTAGGCTTACTGATAGGGGAATATAGGAGACGTAAAAATAAGGAAAAAGTATTGTTTTTATGCCCAACTAATCAATTGGTACATCAAGTGGTTGAGCAATCAAATTTTAAATATGGATTAAAAGCAATTGCTTTCTGTGGAAAACAGAAGGATTATTTGCCAAAAGATAAGAGTAGTTATCTTTTGGCAGAAGCTATTGGGGTTACAACATATAGTTCTTTTTTTGCATTACATTCTTTTTTTGAGGATGTAGATGTTATAATAATGGATGATGTGCATTCTTGTGAAGACTATATTATGTCAAACTGGACTATTCAGATTGATGGTCCAAGTACAACTTTTATTGAAATAGCTGAATTATTAAAACCATTTATTAGCGAAACAGATTATAAGTATTTATTAGGGGATGAATATATTCCAGAAGTTGCATCATGGTGTAATATGTTGCCTATGCCTTTAATATTAAATAAACTAGATGAACTTCAATCAATTTTGCAACAAGGCATAGAATGTGGTTCTTCAAATTATTATGCATATTTGAGAATGTCTGAAAACTTGAAAGAGTGTAATATATATATTGCAAATAGAAAAATTCTTATACGTCCTTGGATAGCACCAACTATGTCCTTTAAACCATTTGTAGATGCAAAACAAAGAATATTGATGTCTGCAACACTAGGAAGAAGTGGTGAATTAGAAAGAATTACAGGTATTGAAAAAATCTTTCGTTTGCCAATAGTAAATGATTGGGACAAAAAAGGATTGGGAAGAAAATTTTTTACTTTTCCGGATTTATCATTGGGAAAAGATGAACAGTGGAATATAATTGCAGCACTTCAAAATTTGTGTAAAAAAAGTGTCTTTCTGGTTCCCGATTCTCAATCGGCAGATGCTATTAAACAATTTTATGAAGATAATTTAAACGACACAAAAGTTTTTGATGCAAAGGATATAGAAGAATCTAAACAATCATTTGTAGATAGCCCTGCTGCAACAGTTATTTTAGCAAATCGTTTTGATGGTATAGATTTTTCTGATGATGAGAGTAGACTGCTGTTTATTTGGAATTTACCTAAAACGACTAATTTACAGGAAAAGTTTTTAATTACTAGAATGGGAGCTTCAAAACTATATGCAGAAAGAATACGAACGAGGATAATTCAGGCTGTGGGTAGATGCTCAAGAAATCCTAGTGATTATTCTATTGTTTGTGTAATAGGGGATACAATTCAAAATGATTTAACTAAACAGGAAAAAATTAAGCAATTTGCACCAGAACTGAGAGCAGAAATTCAATTTGGTTTGGAAAATTCTATGGATTATTTAAATGTAAATGGTGTGTTGGAACAAGCTGAAGATTTTTTGAATAGAACTGCACAATGGCAAGAGGCAGAAGAGTATATTGTAGAATTAAGAAATGGATATTGGGACGAAGAAAACAATGTAGAAGAGCAGATAAATCAAAAATTACAGCAATCGGCACTTCTTGAACTGAAATTTCAATACTCGTTATGGAAAAAAGACTATAAATCAGCATATGAACATGCTTATAGTATTGTTGAAAATTTAAATGCACCTGCGTTAAATGGATATAAATGTTTTTGGAATTATATGACGGGATGTATGGCGTATTACTTATTTAAAGATGGACAAGCAGAGTATAAGACATCAGGCATACAGTGTTTATCGGATGCAGTAAAAGAAAATATGGGGATAAGATGGTTGCCTGGCTTGTCGGAAAAATTGTTTTTTGCTAAAAGTGAAGATGTTAAAGATACAGATTTTTTCGTTGATTGCATTGAAAAGATAGAAAGTATTTTTACATTATTGCCAACATTGCAAAAAACAGAGGAAAAAATTGAAAGTATTTTAAGGGATTTAAATTCGTCCAATGGAAATGAATTTGAAAGAGGTCATAAAGGATTAGGAGAATTGTTGGGATTTATCTCAGAAAATCCTAATAGTACAGGTGCCCCTGATCCATATTGGATAATTAATGAAAATAATTTAGTCGTTTCAGAAGATAAAATTTATGAGGAAAAAGATCAAGTAAAAAAGGTACCGATATCTGATGTTAGCGAGGCTGGAAGACATAAAGCATGGATTGTTGAACACGAGAAAAGAATAACGAAAGGCGCTAATGTATATACAATTCTAATTACTAACTCGGATGGGATTGATGAAGATGCCCGTATATATGCTGATGATATATATTATGTGAACAGAAAAGAATATGTTGACTGGGCAGTTAAAGCACTTACAGTCATTCGAAGCGTATGGAACACGTTTCCAGGTGAAGGGGAGAGCGAATGGAGAGAAGCGGTTCACAAAGAATTTATAATAGCAGGAATAACTCCTAAAGATTATTTGGATTTTGTATGTAGTAAGAATCTTAAGGATAAGTAGTATTTTACACATAAGCAGAAAAATAAAAATAATTCTTCTGTATGGGACAGTCCAGAAGGCGGAGATATTAGATTTTCTTCATATGAGTTATGATTTGACGGATGGGCGAATCGAGGAAAGTATTGAATGGTATTTAAAAACGATAAAATCCTCTTGTGAAGAAAGTTGCATAAAAGCTAAGTATATTTTCGATAAAGTTGTGAAGTTTATTTTTCATGGAAGTCTATCTCCTTTCTGTTTACGCTGTCATTATAAAGCACAAAGGGGGATATTACTTGCCAAAATAAAAAAATAAATAGACAAAAATTGCAACGGGCAGAGAGTATGTAAATATTCTCTGTCCGTTGCAGTTTATTATATATTTTTGCGGTATTCTGAGGGAGATATGCCTTTTATCTTTTTGAACATGCGGCTGAAATATAAGGAATTATCATAGCCAACAATTTGTGCAATTTCGTTTATGTTATATTCCGTATTCAAGAGCAGGGCTTCTGCATTGCAAATGCGTTTTTGTAAAATGAATTGCATTGGTGTAGAACCAACATAAAGTTTGAAATTGCGTATAAACCAGCTTGTACTTACATGTGTTTTTTTAGCGTATTCTTCAATGCTGATTGATTCACTGCAATGTTCATTGAAATAGGCAACAGCCATGTCAATAGCTTCTGTAGCACGGGAATTATCTGTCCTTATGCTGTTATTAAAGTATCGCTGCAGTTTTATAAAAATTTGTCTTAAATACATTTCAAGCATTTCCTGATAACTATCATTACACATCTGTAATTCATTTATCATTGCACGAAAAAGATTCTGATAGGAGGGACCAGAACCACAGTAAAATACCTTTTTGCTATCGGTCAATCCATAAGAGCGTAATATATTTGTTACATCGCTACCTGTAAAATGAACCCAGTAGATTTCTGTCTGATCTTCGGCATAATATTCATATTTTTGAGCCTCCTTTGGACGATATAAAACCATATGTCCGGCATGAACAATAGTTTCTTCTTCACTATTACGACCAAAATGAAAATGGGCTTTTCCGGCAGCAATATAAATCAACTGGAAATCAAGTCTGCCTCGAGGTCTCCAGGTAGGTAGTTTAGGGCGTGTGTAGAGCTTATATGTTCCACACATAGTTACAACAAGCGGCTTGGATTTATCTTTTCTATCAATCGTTGAGTGATTTAGATATGCATTATTTGTGTACATGTGTGCCCCCCCTTGTATTGAAATAAAAAAAACATATGTTAAAAATGACTAAAAATCTATCCAATATAATACTTATATTCATTAATTTTATCATTTTGTGCATATTTTGTCCAATTTATGATATGTCATTTTTTGCTTATTTTTTATATACTGACCATAATAAAGTTGTTGAACAAAACGAGGCAAAAGAATAGGTATTTGTGGAAGGAGAAAATCTCATGGAAGAAAAAACATACCTGAAATGGTATAACAAAGTAGGTTACGGAACGGGAGATATTGCAGGAAATGTAGTATATGCTTTTCTATCATCATTTGTCATGATTTACCTTACAAATACAGTTGGGTTAAATTCAGGCATAGTAGGTACATTGATAGCAGTATCAAAATTATTTGATGGAGTTACGGATATATTTTTCGGTACAATGATAGACCATACAAAGAGTAAGATGGGGAAGGCAAGACCATGGATGTTCTATGGATTCTTTGGCTGTGCCGTCACGTTGTTTGGTGTATTTGCAATTCCGACAAGTCTTGGAAAAACAGCTCAGTATGCATGGTTTTTTATAGCATATACATTGCTTAATGCTGTATTTTATACTGCTAATAATATTGCGTATGCAGCGTTGACATCACTGGTAACAAAAAACAGTAAAGAGCGTGTTCAGATGGGTTCTTTCCGTTTCATGTTCTCATTTGGTACAAATCTAGTCATCCAGTCTGTTACTGTTGGTGCAGTAGAAATGTTTGGTGGCGGTGCAGCTGCATGGAGAACTATCGCATTTATTTACTGTATTATAGGTATTATTACCAATACACTTGCTGTATTTTCAGTAAAAGAGCTGTCAGATGAAGAATTAAAAGATGATAGTGTGGCAGGAGAGGAAGATGACAAACTTTCTTTTAAGCAGATAATAAAACTTCTCTTTAGTAATAAATATTTTTCAATGATTTGCGTGATTTACATTCTTCAGCAGCTTCGTGCTTCTATGGTGAATGTAGGAATCTTTTTTATGACATATGTATTACTGAATGAGAATTTGTTCGGTGTATTTTCATGGGCGAATAATATTCCATTGATCATTGCACTTGCCATTACACCTGCACTTGTTTCAAAAATGAAAGGAATGTATAAGTTAAACAAGTATAGTTATATGCTTGCTACAGTATGTCGTCTGATGGTTGCAGTGGCAGGTTATCTGGGAAGTGTTCCGTTGATGCTGTTATTTACAGTTCTTACATCCCTTGGAGAAGGACCTTGGCAGGGAGACATGAGTGCAGTAATTGCACAATGTTCAGAACATACTTATTTAAAGAGTGGAAAGCGAATTGACGGTTCCATGTTCTCTTGTACTTCATTAGGCGTAAAACTCGGTGGAGGTATTGGTGTTGCACTTTCAGGCTGGATGCTAGATATAAGTGGATATATTAACCTTGACAATGCGGTTCAGCCAGATAGCTGTATTAATATGATGTATTTTATGTATTTGTGGCTTCCGTTCATATTTGACATAATTATTACAGTCATTCTTTCATTCCTTAATGTAGAGAGTGCAAATATGAAATTAAAAGAAAATATGCAGAATCAGTAATGAAAATAGCCCCTGAAGTTTGTCCTTAGGGGCTATATAGAAAATAAGAAAAAAGGAGAATTATTATGAATGCTGATATGAAATGGTTAGACGATCCGGAAGTGTTCCGTGTAAACCAGTTGGACGCACACAGCGACCATTGCTACTATATAGATTATGCAGATATGGAAAAATCGGAGAATCCATTGATGCAGTCATTAAATGGACAATGGGAGTTTGCTTTTAGCAAAAATGTAATGGATAGACCGAAAAATTTTTATGAGGAAAATTTTGATGCATCTTCATTTGCTAAGATTATGGTTCCGGGGCATATCGAACTGGCAGGCTATGACAAAATACGCTATATCAATACAATGTATCCGTGGGAGGGAAAAGAATATCACAGGGGTGCGTATAGTATGGAGAGTACCGGGGACGAGGCAGGAATGTTTTCTGAGGCAGAGTATAATCCTGTCGGATCTTATATCAAACGATTTGATTTGAGCGAGCAAATGCGTGAAAAGAAAATCCGTATCTGTTTTGAAGGTGTGGAAGAAGCAATGTATCTGTGGCTGAATGGTCAATTTGTAGGATATGCGGAGGATAGTTTTACACCGTCAGAATTTGATCTGACACCATTTATCAGAGAAAAAGGAAATGTGCTGGCAGTTCAGGTCCACAAAATGAGTACGGCAGCATTTTTGGAGGATCAGGATTTTTTCCGCTTTTTTGGGATTTTCAGAAATGTAACTTTAAAAGCAGTGCCAGAGGTGCATTTGGAAGATGTATGGTTTCAGCCGACACTAAACAAGGATAATGTAAGCGGCAGGGTATCGGTAAAGATGAAAGTAACTGCTCCGGAAGGAAAGAAAGTAGCTGCCCATTTTGTTTTAAAAGACCGAGAAAATAATCAGGTGGCAGAGGACAATATCACCTTAGAGGAAAAGGATGGAAGTCGTGCAGGAGTGATTGATACTGAGGTTGGAAGTGTTAAGGCATGGGATAATCACTTCCCATATTTGTATCACGCATATGTAGAGCTTAGAAGCGAAGATGGAGAAATATTAGAGATAATTCCATATGACATAGGTTTCAGAAGACTTGAAATGATTGACAAGGTAATCTATTTAAATGGTAAACGTCTTGTCATTACGGGAGTGAACCGCCATGAGTGGAGTGCAAAGACAGGAAGAAGCATCAGTATGGATGAAATGACAGCAGACATTGATTGTATGATTAGAAATAATATCAATGCAGTACGCACCTGCCATTATCCGGATCAGATACAGTGGTATTACCTGTGTGATAAAGCTGGTATTTATGTAATGGCAGAAACGAATATGGAAAGTCATGGAACATTCCAGAAACTTGGTGTGATTGAACCATCATGCAGCGTACCTTGTTCTATTCCGCAATGGAGGGGGGCTGTTGTTGACAGGGCTAGGAGTAATTTTGAAACTTTTAAAAACCATACAGCAATTCTTTTCTGGTCTTTAGGAAATGAATCTTATGCGGGTGATGACATAGAAGCAATGAATACTTACTTCAAGGAAAAGCAGGATGGCAGATTTGTTCATTATGAAAGCTCTTTCTATGACCGTAATTATGAGGAATCCATATCAGATGTAGAGAGCAGAATGTATGCAAAGCCTTATGAAGTGGAGGAATATTTAAATAACAATCCAAAGAAACCTTATCTTTTGTGTGAGTATATGCATGATATGGGTAATTCGATGGGAGGACTTGGCACTTATATGAAGTTAATAGATAAGTATGAGATGTACCACGGTGGATTTATCTGGGATTTCATTGATCAGGCACTTCTCGTGAAAGATGAAGTGACAGGAAAAGAAGTTTTGCGTTATGGCGGAGACTTTGATGATAAGCCTTCTGATTATGAGTTTTCAGGAAATGGAATCGTATTTGCAGACCGTAAGGAAAAACCAGCTATGCAGGAAGTGAGGTATTACTATGGCTTATACAGATAAGAATAAATTGAGAGTTGTATATGGAGATTATACACTTGGCGTACATGGAGAAGGGTTTGACTATATATTCTCTTATTCACAGGGAGGTATGGAGTCTATAGTAAAAAAAGATTATGAATGGCTGTATCGTTGTCCAAAGCCTACTTTTTGGAGAGCATTAACAGATAATGACAGAGGCAGCAGGTTTCATATTAAAAGTGGAAGCTGGCTCGCATCGGATATGTTCATTGACTGTAAAAAAACGGAAGTTATTATGGACGGTGAACGGCAAAAGCAGTATGCTCCGGACAATAATAGCTATGGCGGTGATGTGGCTGCCGGAGAAATAATTGTGAAATATACCTATGAGACTGTCAGCAATCCAGTAACAACAGTCATTGTATCTTATACAATTGATGTAATTGGAAATATCAAGGTGGATGTGGATTACACAGGAGTAAAGGGACTGCCAGAACTTCCGGTATTCGGAATGAGGTTTATTATGCCGACACTTGCAGATAAATATATGTACAAGGGATTATCGGGGGAAACCTATCCGGACAGAAAGGCAGGGGCAGAAAAAGGAGTTTATGAGGTATCAGATTTGAGACTGACACCATATCTGGTTCCACAGGAATGTGGTATGAGAATGGATACAGAGTGGCTGGAGATTACAAGACATACAAGTCTTGATAATAGCAGAACGGATAGTTCAGCACAGACATTAAGAATAGAGAAAAACGACAAGGCATTTGCTTTTTCATGCCTACCTTATACAGCATCAGAGATTGAAAACGCAACACACCATGAGGAACTGCCACCAGCAAGAAGAACAGTCCTTTGTGTCTATGGTGCAGTAAGAGGAGTTGGTGGAATTGATAGCTGGGGAAGTGATGTGGAAGATGATTATCGGATTAATGCAGAAAAAGACATTCACTATTCTTTCATTATCCGTTAAGTTTTGTTTGAAGTGAGGTGTTTGAGATGCAGATAGAGATATTGATTCGTAGTTTTCTGGATGGTGCATATGATAAAAGACTCTTAGACATTTATGCTGATGAGACAAAGATTTCTTACCAGAGGGAACGCTATATCAATGCAATAAAGAAATTTGAGCAGTGCTATAAGCCGGGAGATGTGGAATTGTTCAGTGCTCCGGGAAGAAGTGAGATTGGCGGCAACCATACGGATCATCAGAACGGAGAGGTTTTGGCAGCCTCAGTTAATCTTGATACTATTGGGATCGTAAAAAAGACGGATGATAATGTAATCAGATTAGTTTCTGATAACTACGATGAAATCATTATCCGGCTTGATGATGTATCTGTAAAGGAAAAAGAAAAGGGAACAACAAAGGCTTTGATAAAAGGTGTGGTTTCTGGATTCCTTGAGAAAAAATATGCAGTTGGAGGTTTTCAGGCATATATAACAAGTGATGTGCTGATTGGTGCGGGACTTTCATCTTCGGCAGCATTTGAAACACTGATAGGAACGATTTTGTCTGGACTTTATAATTGTGGAAAAGTTTCAGCGACAGAGATAGCCATTATTGGACAGTATGCTGAAAATGTTTATTTCGGAAAGCCTTGTGGTCTGATGGATCAGATGGCAAGTTCTACGGGAAATCTTGTTCATATTGATTTTGCTAACCCGGAAAATCCACAGGTTGAAAAAATTGATTTTGATATGGAAAAGTATGGTTATAGACTATGTATTACGGATACAAAAGGCTCTCATGCTGATTTGACAGATGAATATGCGGCAGTTCCGAGGGAAATGAAACTTGTTGCAAAATATTTTGGGAAAAAAGTGCTGCGTGATGTATCTGCAAATGATGTGCTGGAAAACATTCATAATTTAAGAGAAAAACTTGGGGATAGGTGTGTCCTTCGTGCGCTACACTTTATTTGTGAGAATGAAAGAGTACAGAAAGAAGTAAGAGCATTGAAGTCAGGAAATATAGGAGCATTTTTGGAGAATGTGAAAGCTTCTGGTAATTCTTCTTTTAAATATTTGCAGAATGTTTATTCAAATCAAGATATAAAAAATCAGAATGTTTCCGTTGCACTGCTTGTAAGTGAAATGCTTTTAGGAGAAAATGGTGTATGCAGGGTGCATGGCGGTGGTTTTGCTGGAACAATACAGGCATTTGTGAAGAATGAATATGTAGAGTCTTATAAATCCGGAATGGATAATGTATTTGGTAACGGTTCCTGTAAAGATTTGAGAATAAGAAAATATGGCGGCATAAAAGTGTTATGATCATCCTAATGGATACTAAGGGGGATAAGATGAATGGACTCATTTCAGAATTAGTCGGCCATGGAATCGAAAAAGGATTGATTGAGGAAGCTGATAAAATATATGTGATTAACAGACTCTTAGAGTTATTTAAAAACTGGAAAGGTAACAAGTTAATGCCGGATTAGACAACTGAAATTATAAATTAAAAGGAGTTACTTGCGAGTGTTATTGGTATATGAGAACAAAACTGATGGAATAGCGGTAGAGTGGAAGAAAACAGTGCATTTTCCACCACATTTACACGAAGCAATAGAGGTAGTGTATGTAACTGATGGGAATATTGAGCTTGGAGTTGGACAAGAATTGTATCACATGGACGAGGGTGATTTTGCAATCGTGTTCCCAAATGTAATACATCATTATCAGGTGTTTGGGGAAAAAGAAAATAAGGTAATATACCTGTATCTTGATCCGACTTTGTTTCCTTCCTATTATAAAGAGTTGCAGATATACAGCCCGAAGAACCCAGTTGTAAAAAAAGAGCGAGTGCATCCTGATGTAGTAAATGCCATAAAATATCTGGCAGAAATAACAGAGGAAAATTCCATGCTGATACTGGCATATGTGCAGATAATTCTTGCCCATGTTTTCACAGAAATGCAAATGATTGATAAAAGCACAGTAGGGAGAGATGACTTGATTTATAATGTGGTAGAATATGTAGCCAAAAATTTTAGAGAGAAAATCAGTCTTGAAAAAATGGCATACGATTTGTGTGTAAGTAAATATGTGTTATCAAGAATGTTTGCAAAAACATTTCACTGTAATTTTAGTAAATATGTGAATGGAGTCCGATTAAATTATGCAGTTGCGGCACTAGAAAATACAATGGACTCCATTACAAATATATGTCTTGATTGTGGGTTTGAAAGTCAAAGAACTTTTAACCGTGTTTTTAAGGATAGATACAAGATTACACCAAGAGAGTACAGAAAAAG
>OLGZ01001304.1_pt1 | contig 14696 bp, 13 predicted proteins | sample 1605981 | NCBI WGS metagenome assembly OLGZ01 (sample SAMN03283291) | human gut metagenome | biome: human-associated habitat; material: feces | host: Homo sapiens | place: Peru | collected 2012 | reverse complement strand
TCCTTCGAATATCTCGATGTCCTTGCTGTCAGCAGTTAACTGTACGATAGCCTTCTTGGTCTTTGCGGTCTTGCCGTAAACCATTCCACGTCTCTTTGTCTTACCATCACAGTTCATGGTATTTACCTTTGCAACCTTTGTTCCTTCGAACATCTTCTCAACGGCTTCCTTTACCTGAGACTTTGTTGCATCCGGATGAACAAGGAATGTGTATTTCTTCTCAGCCATTGCATTCATACTCTTTTCTGTTACAACCGGCTTTAAGATAACGTCATAATACTTAATATCTGCCATTATGCGTACACCTCCTCAATTGCTGCAACAGCTTCCTTTGTAAGAACAAGCTTCTCATACTTGAGAATGTCGTATACGCTAAGTGAATTAGCAACTGTTGTCTTAACTGTTGGAATGTTGTTTGCCGAAAGAACAACGTTATTGTTCTTATCCTTTGTTACTACGAGAGCCTTAGGAGCTGAAAGCTTTGCAAGGATCTTTGCAAATACGCTTGTCTTAGCCTCCTGGAGCTCAAGCTTATCTACTACTACAAGCTTGTTCTCAGCAACCTTTGATGAAAGTGCTGACTTCATAGCAAGCTGCTTCTCCTTCTTATTCATCTTAACTGAATAATCTCTTGGCTTTGGTGCGAATACAACTCCGCCGCCTGTCCACTGTGGAGATCTTGTTGAACCCTGTCTAGCATGACCGGTTCCCTTCTGTCTCCAAGGCTTTCTCCCACCACCGGAAACTTCTGAACGTGTCTTAGCGCTCTGTGTTCCCTGACGGTTGTTGGCTAACTGACCAACTACAGCCTTATGCATTATATGCTCATTTATTTCTACACCGAATACTGCATCGTTGAGCTCTAATGTGCCAACTTCGCTGCCTTCGATGTCATAAATCTTAACTGTTGCCATTGTTGTCTCTCCTTTCCAAAGCCTTACTTACCAGACTTTACTGTATCTTTAATCATAACCAATGACTTCTTTGGTCCTGGAACAGCGCCCTTAACCAAGATTACATTGTTCTCAACATCTATTTTAACTACCTCAAGGTTCTGGATTGTAACTCTTACGCTACCCATATGACCAGGCATCTTCTTACCCTTGAACACTCTACCTGGAGTAGTTGCAGAACCGTTTGAACCTGCATGTCTGTGATACTTTGAACCATGTCCTGAAGGACCTGACTTAAGGCCGTGTCTCTTAAGGCCGCCTGCGTATCCCTTACCCTTTGACTTAGCAGTAACATCAATCTTGTCGCCAGCAGCAAATACGTCTGCCTTGATCTCTGCGCCAAGCTCGTACTCAGCAGTGTTCTCAAGTCTGAACTCTCTATAGAAAGTCTTTGGAGTTGTTCCTGCCTTCTTAGCATGACCAACCTCTGCCTTACCAGCACCATGTGGATTTCTGATAACTTTCTTTCCTGATACGTCCTTTGTTGTTACTCTTTCTTTCTTCTCGCCGAATCCTACCTGAATTGCATCGTAACCGTCGTTCTCAACTGTTTTGATCTGGGTTACAACACATGGACCAGCCTCTAATACTGTAACTGGTGTTAATACACCGTTCTCGTCGAAGATCTGTGTCATTCCGACTTTCTTAGCTAATATAGCCTTCTTCATTTCTGTTTCCTCCTAATTTAATTCACAGCGGATTGCTTTTGCAATCATACTAAATTACATCCGAAGATGCATTAGGTACTGTTATTTAATTGTTTTCACGGTTTGTTTTAAATTAGTCCGTGTCTAATTGGGTTACTTGTTTAATTTCTGATGTTCCGTAATTCAAATTACTTCATCTTTACATCGATGAATACACCAGCTGACAGATCGATCTTCTGTAATGCATCAATTGTCTTCTGAGTTGGTGCAACTACATCGATAAGTCTCTTATGAGTTCTCTGCTCAAACTGCTCTCTTGAGTCCTTGTACTTATGAACTGCTCTTAAGATTGTGATCTTCTCAATCTTAGTAGGCATTGGAACTGGTCCGCTTACCTTTGCGCCAGTCTTCTTAACTGTATCAACAATCTGTGCTGCTGCCTTGTCGATAAGTTTGTGGTCATAAGCCTTAAGTGTAATTCTCATAATCTGATTTGCCATAAAAAAAGCCGCCTCCTTTTCGCACTTAATCTTAGTACAACAAGTGGTGACTGTACACTCTCCCGTGTGTGTCCCGTGTCAAAGACCAGAACTTACACGTCGTTTCTATCTTTTGATAGACGGTTATATTGTACAGTGACTTGTCGCCAGTTTTGTAAATTGACATTCGCTCCACGAAAAACCTGCGATATATGTACGCAGCAACCTCCGCTTCACAGCTATCATGTCACAGCAAGAATGATTATATACTAGAGGTTGCTTTAAATCAAGAGTTTTTTTTAATATTTTTATAGATTTTTGACTAATTTTTGAATTATTCTGATTTTATTCTTCCTCCGTTTTCGGACTGAGCTTAAATGTTCTTTTCATCTTTATCCCTTTGTTCTCCCATATCCGGAATCTGGAAAAGCTCAGTATAAATCCATAATCTGTGCGATAACCGTAATTCTCCATTGCAAACCCCGGAAACTTCTCTGCCAGTGCGTCAAGTAATTCGGTCATATCATCCAAAGCATATCCTTTTCCAGCTACATAATCATAGGCAAAATCATCTATTTGTTTTCTATCATCTATGATTTTTATATATGCTTCACCACCATCGTCATTTACAACCTGTGCACCTGTCACATTCTTTTCAACAAACTTGGACAAATGTGTATATCCATAATTTCTTATATCAAAATCCGGATACTTTCTGATAAGGCTGCTGTATATCTGCTCCAACGTGACATTTTTGCCCCTGCCATTATAATAAGAAGAAACTAAGCAGATCTGATGGGCAATCTCTTCTGCTGTCGGTATATCCGCCGTGCACTGTCCACCATTCAATATCTCAAGATAAATATATCTGTCCGTCTTCTCAATCAGGGCGCGGTCAGCTTTACACGACCCTATCACCACAGCGTCAACTTCCATCAATCTGAGTTTCTCAAGAAGCGGCACAATCGCATAGTCATCTGTCACTATATACATCTTGCGTACATTTCCCATACAGGCATCGACCATCACTTCAACTGCCATATCCACAAGCGGGATACATTTTCTCTCGCCTCCACCACTGACGTTCTGTATCCTGTACCTGCAGGCAGTTTTCTCATAAGCCTCCCCGATATCCGCGCCAGCAAACATCTTGCTCACAACAATCTCATCGTTTTTCTGAATTTCTTCATATATATATATATGGTATATCCTCCGCAGTCACGCTACTGCAGTCGATATATAAAGCAGATCTCATATATTCCTCCCTAAAATTAAGCATAAGCCCTGGCACATCCACTATAATTAACAGATACATTTAAATTTTACAATGAACCTGTAGTTTTATCACACTCTGCCATCTTCCTTCAGCATGTCCATCAGCGTCTGTCTCACTCCAAATTCCTGGCAGAGATTTTCGGCATCCGACACAGCCCTGTTCCGCTTATCCTGAGATACATTCTTCTTCACAGCCCTTATGAGCAGATTCTTTGGCGAATGCGCTATGTCTATAAACTCCATTATATCCGTTTTGTAACCGCACGCCTCCAACATCAAGCCTCGTATAGAATCTGTTGCCAACGCCGCAAACCTCTCCTTGATGATTCCATATCGCGTCAGTGCCGCCAGACTTTCCGTGTGAATCTGTTTGTTCAGTTCATGCTGACAGCAAGGCACCGACAATATATACTGTGCATTCCAGCATATCGCATTGTATAATGCATAATCAGTTGCAACATCACATGCATGGAGAGTCATGACCATATCCACATCCATGTCAGATTTGTATCCGTGTATATCGCCAAGTTCAAATTTCAAACCTGTATATCCAAACTTCTCAGCCAGATCATTGCAGTCTTTTATCACCTGTTCTTTCAGATCCAAACCAGTTATGTGGACATCCAGACCTTTGATTTCATGCAGATAATAGTACACGATGAATGTAAGATATGATTTGCCGCATCCAAAGTCTACTATATTAATAGAAGGTTTATTGTAAGACTTCATTACATCATCCACGATCTCCGCAAATCTGTTGATCTGTTTGAATTTGTCATACATCGAATGAACCACCTTGCCATCCTTTGTAAATATCCCAAGGTGTACAAACACTGGGATGTCCATTCCTTCTTCAAGTATATATTTCTTCTTGCGGTTATTTCCTGATATCGTTATTGTCTTTGTTTTCGTCTTTCTTTTATTTACCGACAGCTTACCTTTTTTCGACACCTTTATATCCCACTCTTCACCAGCCGCAAATACATTTATCTGTCTGTATAATTCCACTCCAAGATGTATCAGTGAATCAACCAGGTCATTTTCCCCTGAATTCTCATGGAACACCTGCTTATCTGTATACCGCTCTATCTGATAACACCGCTGTCCCTTGATAATCTTACGTTCTAACACAACCTTCCTATACTCGCCACGACCTCCGCTCAAAACTATCTTATACGGTGCCAATTCACTTATTTGTTTTATAACTTCTTTTATAACTTCTTTTGTCTCGTCATTCATTTTTTCCACCACTTTATCTGTCTCATCACTTTATTCAGTTGTTTTTTCTTCAGTTGCTATTTTCTCGATCATCATATCCGCTGCCACTCGAAATCTGTTCATAGCCGAGTATATCATGCCGCATCATACTGTAGAAGGGCAAACGCACCTTGACGCTGTTCTAATATATCAGTATAATCTATAAGATACATTTTTTGAAGTTATTTTGCCAATTATGTAAAATGGCATTTGCGTCAAACACTTTTATCGATGCTTTAATCGATACTTTAACCGATGATTTAGCAGATACTTTAATTGATATATAGTATAGAAAGGATTACACATATGTGGATAGCTGATGGATGGAAGGATTATGAAGTTATAGACTGCTCGGACGGAGAAAAGCTGGAGAGGTGGGGCAAATACATCCTGCTCAGACCAGACCCGCAAGTTCTATGGAACACACCTAAGAAAAATCCGTCATGGAACAAACTCAACGGTCACTATCACAGAAGTAACAAAGGCGGAGGCGAATGGGAATTCTTCAGTCTGCCAAAGCAGTGGACCATAAATTACAGAGAACTAACATTCAACCTGAAGCCATTCAGTTTCAAGCATACCGGTCTCTTTCCTGAGCAGGCTGCAAACTGGGACTGGTTCAGTGAGCTGATAAATAACTCTCCAAAGAAAGATATAAAGGTTCTCAACCTTTTCGCATACACAGGCGGTGCAACATGTGCCGCAGCAAAAGCAGGAGCCGCTGTCACACATGTGGATGCCTCAAAGGGCATGGTGACATGGGCAAAGGAGAATGCCGCATCATCCGGGCTCGCTGATGCACCTATCAGATGGATAGTCGACGACTGCGTGAAGTTTGTAGAGAGAGAGATCCGCCGAGGCAACAAATACGACGCGATCATCATGGATCCGCCTTCATACGGCAGAGGACCAAAGGGTGAGATCTGGAAGATTGAGGAGAAGATACACTCATTCATAAATCTCTGCAGTCAGCTGCTATGTGACAAACCGCTTTTCTTCCTTGTGAATTCGTATACAACAGGTCTTGCACCTGCCGTACTGACATATATGATATCCACAGAGGTTAAGAGCAAATTTGGCGGACATGTAGTCTCAGATGAGATAGGACTTCCTGTGACCGAGACCGGTCTTGTTCTTCCATGCGGCGCCGCCGGAAGATGGCAGAAGTAGCAGGAGTAGCAGGCTATTAATATCCAAAAGAACTGAGCAGGCTTATTTTTAGATCATATGCTTAACACAATATACAAAATGCAAACGCGGGTATGCATGACAACAGTAATATTCCTGTTATCATGTATACCCGCGTTTATGTAGCTTCATTAATATGAGTAATTCAATCTGTGTCTCTTCTTATGCCCACACTTTCGGCAGATTTGTATCATACTTGTTACAGTCAACACCATATGTATTATTCACCCATCTCACAAGATTGACTATATTCACATCATTTATACTCACTCTTTTAGATGAAACTCTTATGCTGCAAACGCATATAGCCTGATAAGCCAAATACACAGTGACATAATCGTCTGTTGCATTCACCATCTTACTGAACAGTTCACTGTCATTTACCCAAAACCTGATATCAATACTGCTCTTTCTTGAATCACTATTCAGGTATGAATTCAACGCCTTTATATCATATGCAAAATCTTCCGCCTCCCGCACAAGCTTATCCCAGTCATTTATCAGGTATAACCGCAAATTCATATAAGTAATCCCCCTTTTCTACAGGAACTCTCTAATCCTACATTTCTTTTATACTATACCGTCACATCCGAATACTCTAGACGAATTACCTTTTCAAGATCTTTCGGCGCTATCTCTATCTGATACCCAACCTTGCCCGCGCTCACATACATCTTATCAAGCTTCTGCACACTTGCATCTATCGTGGTTCTGAAGAACTTCTTCATACCGATTGGTGAACAGCCGCCATGTATATAGCCTGTAAGTGGAAGAAGGTCCTTCGACTTTAACATATCTATCGACTTCTCCCCGACGGCTTTCGCTGCCTTCTTGAGATCAAGCTCCTCTTTCACAGGAATTACAAATACATAATTTGCCCCGGACTTCGCAACCGTCACCAGCGTCTTGTACACATATGCAGGATCCTGTCCGAGTATGGCTGCAACCTTCTCACCATTTGTCTCGCCCGTTTCAACATAGCAATAATGATTATATTTTATCTTCTTGCTGTCGAGTATACGCATGACGTTCGTCTTTTCCTCTGTCTTTGCACTCTTCTTATCCTTCATGATATATTGTCATCTCCTTGTATATCCGCCGATTGTAGTTTTGGAGCCACTTTATCTTCTGCGGCTTATAATGCATCCGGCACGCGCTGCTGTCATTTATATTTAAATGCGCACAGCGCCCCAACCTGCCAGCCGACAGTTGAAGCGCTGCACATTTTCTTACTTTATCACACGTGTTTGACCTTTATACATACATTATCTATCTTCCATCGGCAGATATTCTCTGTGTGTTCCTACATACTTGTATGCAGGTCTGATGATCTTGCCCGCATTCACAAGCTCCTCTATTCTGTGGGCTGACCATCCAGCTATACGCGCAATTGCAAATATAGGTGTGAACAGCTCAATAGGTATTCCAAGCATACTGTACACAAATCCACTATAAAAATCTACATTGGCAGATATAGGTTTGCCGCTTCGTCTTCTGGCAGCCAGCAGTCTTCCTGATATCTGTTCAACTGATCTGTACAGCTCAAATTCCTTTGTTCTTCCCTTTTCCTTTGCAAGTCTCTCGGCATATCCCTTGAGTATTCTGGCACGTGGATCAGAGTTCGTATACACCGCATGTCCCATTCCATATATAAGTCCGGAATGATCGAATCCCTTCTTGTCGAGAAGTCCTGTGAGATACTCTTCAAGCTCAGCTTCATCTTCCCAGTTCTTAACATGTGTCTTGAGGTCATCGAACATCTGCTGTACCTTGAGGTTGGCACCGCCGTGCTTTGGACCCTTTAAAGATCCAAGTGAGCTGGCAACAGCCGAATATGTGTCTGTACCCGTGGATGATACAACGTGTGTCGTAAATGTCGAGTTATTTCCACCACCGTGCTCCGCGTGTATAACAAGACATATATCAAGAACCTGAGCCTCAAGCTCAGTATACTTCTTGTCTGTTCTTATAAGTCTGAGAAAGTTTTCCGCAGTAGAAAGCCCCGGCTTTGGATTGTGTATTACAAGACTCATGTCATGGAAATAGTGCTTATAGCCCTGATAACCGTATGCAGCTATGATCGGGAACTGCGCTATAAGTTCCATGCACTGGCGAAGTACATTCTCTATCTTTATGTCGTCCGGATTGTCATCGTATGAGTACAACGTGAGTACTCATCGCTGAAGAACATTCATCATATTCTTACTAGGCGCCTTGAGAATCACATCTCTTGTAAACTTTCTTGGAAGCTCTCTATAGCATTCCATCAGTTCTACAAATCTTTTAAACTGCTGCTCATTTGGCAGTTTACCGAACAAGAGAAGGTAAATAGTCTCCTCAAATCCGAACTTACTGCCATGGAAGCCTCTTTCGAGATCCTCCACATTATATCCCTGATAATACAGGCGTCCGTCTGTTGGTACTCTCTCACCATCCACAACATCATAGCCTATGACATCTGATATCTCTGTCAGACCTGTAAGGACTCCCTTTCCTGTAGAATCTCTGAGTCCTCTCTTTACGTCATAGTTGACATAGAGGTTCTGGTCTATCTTGCCGGATTCATTGCAATAACCCGCAAGCTCACCAAGTATTCTGTTATATTCCTCGCTATTCTTCTCCAAACCTCATGTCTCCCTTCTTATTCTATATACTTTTATATACAAATTTGTTAACTTCACACAGTTTACCAAAAAAACTCCGTTTTCGCAAGAAAGGCAGCAATAAAATTGATTTATTACTGTCTTTTCCGCAAATATATTATTTTTTCTAATTCTACTGATTCAAATAATTCTACTTTTCTACTTTATTTCCATACCTGTACACGTCCTATATCTCTATGATATATCTCTCATAGGCATTGATGATGGTCGTGTCCTGATATTTGGACTCCCGCACAAAGTCTCTGCCATAATTGATATGAACATGACCGTGCACAAAATACTTCGGCTTATACTTTTCCATGAGCGTCCTGAAGCATTTGAAACCTGTATGTGGAATATCTTCAGAATCATTTATCCTGTATGCAGGGGAATGCGTTACCAGAATATCAAAGCCCTTTTTCCACTTTATCTTTGGTCCCAGTTTTCTTATTCTTTTTCTCATAGCCCGCTCTGAGTACTGATGATCAGCACCGCCATATTTGTACTCCATAGATCCGCCAAGTCCCAAGATCCGAACGCCCTTGTATTCATATAATTTCCCATCTATACAAGTGCAGCCCCCTGGAGGCGTGTCCTTATAACACACATCGTGATTCCCATGCACGTACAGTATCGGCACACTGCTGAATGTTGCGAGGAATGACAGATAATTCGGTGACAGATCGCCACACGAAATTATCAGGTCTATCCCCTCAAGCTTGCTCTTATCAAAAAAATCATATAAATATTTGGATTCTTCATCCGCCAACAACAAAATCTTCACGTGTCTACTACCCCTGTACTACCCATATCTTCTGTATATTACTTTACCTCTGGAACAGACTTAAGCTCAAGACTCTCAGGTGTATCAACGCCCTGCAATGCTACAACCGTCTTGGCCTCATCCACGAGATCGTCGTCCGTAGGAAGCATTCCCACTACATTCTCTGCCAGCCAATCCATCTTGAGGATATCCTCATGAAGCATCGCGCCATCGTCTTCATTTCTCACTATACCATTCTGTGATGTGAGCTTACCACTAAACGGAGTGATAGCTCCTTCTCTTATAAGGTTAGTCATCACAGATATGAGCTTCTGTGTTCCTGCTGGAAGATGCTTTGAACAGATAACGTCAACTATGCCGGCAGACATTCCCCACCAGTAGCTGACTGCATTGCCAGTCTCGTTCTTCTCCTCCTGCTTCCAGTTGCCCTCCAGTACGGATCTGAGGATTCTCTCATAAAACGCTCCCCAGTTATAAAAAGGCATGGCTAAGTTCACAACTTCTCCATTCTGATCATAATGATACAATCCAAAATTACGTGATGCATCATCTGGCATGATCATATCTCTATCCGAAATATATGTTATTCCATTTTTCTCGAAAAATTTCTGTGGATCCGCGCCCTTGACTTTTGTCCACTGCAGATATATCTTCGCTCTCGGATTAACCATTCTGGCACCTATGGCAAATGCATTGATATTCGCTGTAGTTCCAAATATCGGATAATCAGCCACATAGCCTATCTGTCCATCTGCGCACAGGCTTCCTGCGATCATTCCTGTCAGGAACTTAACCTCGTACATTCTGGCATAATATGTTCTGACATGACTGTTTGCAAGACTCAGTGAACAATTGAGTATCTTTATCTCAGGATGGAGAACTGCCACTTTAAGCGCTTCAGGCAGCATCTCCGGACCTGTGGTGAATATGACATCATACTTTTCATCGACCAATCTGTTCAGACACTCCACAAGCTTTGTCTGTGTATCCACATTGCAGAAAGTTCTGCTGTCCACAGAATCACCAAGCTTATTTTCCATATCCATTCTACCCAGTTCATGGCTGTATGTCCATACCGAATTGGCCGGGGTTTTGTCATACACAAATGCAACCTTGAGGTTGGATGGACCTGATGGTCTGATAACCATATCCAGGATTGATTTCTTAGGTTCAACAGGATCAAGCTTAGGCAGAACAGTCTGGTCTTTTTTAGTGTTTACCAAGATAATCTCGTTCCATATCTTGTCAACACTATCCTTTACCTGAGCTGCTGACATCTGTTTCAAGCTCTCGTAACCATAAACATTGAGAAATACAAGCATGGCATCATCGACAGTGATCGTCAGATCTTCACTGCCCTTCTTTGCCAGATATGCCTTCTCAAATGCAAGATGCGCCGAGTTGAAATCAAGCCTTTCATCCTCTGTAAAATTGGAATCCTTTGTGATGCCTATACGTTCCCTCAGCTTATCATATCCGCCAAGCTGTGAGAAATAGACATAATTGATCCCTGTCTGCTTATGGAAATCTACAAATTCAAAATATATCTTATTTTCAAGAGAGTCGGTCTTTCTAGGAATCTTTCTCGTCACCATGGCTGGGACAGAATCCGCACCAAAGTACTTGAGCACACTCACTCTCTTATTGCCTTCTACTACATAAAATTTATTCATGTATTCATAGACCTTTATGGGGTCATGAATACCTTCCTCAATATGTGATTCACAAAGGGCTGCCCACTTCATTCCAAACTCCGTATGGCAATCCAAGATCGGCATAAAATTACTTGCAAACGCTGTTGTCCTTGCCGCAGTCGCGGTACCTACCACTCTGTCTAGTGATATCGTCTGAAGTCCAAGATTCACTTCACCCACTGTATCTGATGGTGATATTATCTCGTCCAGAACCGGAAGATATGGATATTCATTTTTTGCCACTGCTGCCTGATATCTCTTCTCACCAAGCTTCTGAGCTTTTAAATATTCGTTTGCTGACATACTCTCACTCTCCTTATTCAAGACCATATAGTAATACTATAAAATTCAATATTCAAGGCTTTGTTAACCAAGATCCACTTATGGCAATGTGCTATATCCCACCATTTCATAAATCTCTTTGGTAATATATCTAACTTTCTAGTCTATCCCGGTGTCTTTTTGTCAATTATACACAACTATCATTGTCAGCTTTGCATAATTAGCTCTTGATTTTTTTCGTAACATACTGTATTATAATAATAAATTCAGAACATTTCACATATTTTCGAACTTAATGTCGGTGTGTGTGAATACCAATATATTAAGGAGTCTGGCTAATACACTTCCACCAGGCTCCTTTTTATCATAGCATCTATTTTATTCTTTGACACCAGCAAAACCCTATATTCATTGATTTCACCTATATCATTCTCCATCTTTCCTATATTCGTCGAATGTCACTGTTATATCAGTGCCTTTACCCGGCTCGCTGAACATGTCTAGCTGTGCATTGTTGCGCGCGACTATATGCTTCACTATGGCAAGTCCGAGTCCTGTACCTCCTGTTGATTTGGATCGGCTCTTGTCAACTCTGTAGAACCTCTCAAATATTCTCTCCTGATGTTCCTTAGGTATTCCTATTCCTGTATCTTTAACCCTGAGAACAACTTTTCCATCATCAGTATTCACCCTGACACTGACACTTCCATTTTTATTATTATACCTGATGGCATTATCCGTAAGATTATATACAAGCTCCTCCATCATCATCTTGTTTGCATATATATATCCATGGCTGCCCTCATAGCTTAGTTTCACACTATTCTTTTCCGCATTTATCGCCAGCATGTCCGTGGCTGTCCGTGCTATTACTGCAAGATCTACCTTCTCCATCACCGGGGTGTCCTCTGATACATCAAGCTCTGAGAGCCTGATTATATCATTTATGAGCGTCAGAAGTCTATTGGAGTTCTTGTGTATCTCCGTAGCAAAATGGTGCACATCCGCCTCAGTCGCCATACCAGTCTCTATGAGTTCTGAATAACCAGATATTGATGTGAGCGGAGTTTTGAGCTCATGCGACACATTTGCCGTAAACTCCTGTCTCATCTGGGAACTCTTCACTATATCTGCATGCTGCTTCTGTATCATGTCAACGAATGGCCGCATCTCCTTATATGCAACTATATGTGCATCATCGTCCAGGTTATTTGCCATCTGCTCAATAGGTTTTATGATATTTCTTGTCAGATAGTGAGTGACAATGATGGTAACCGTCACCAAAAGAACCACGACTATCAGCATCGCAGGTACCGCTGCAAGGAACATGCTGAGGACGTTGTTTGATTCTCTGGCTATTCGCAGCACCCTGCCTGAATTCAGGCGTATAGCATAATAATAAGTACTCTTATTCAAGGTTTCGGACTTTCGTATCTCCTGTCCCTCTCCCGAATCAAAAGCTTCAGCTATCTCAGGTCTGTCCAGATGATTCTGCATAGTCGTCTCATCAGCCCAGCTGTCATACAAAACGCTTCCATCCTCATTTATAAGTGTAAGCCTAATGTCTTTATTGTTTGTATCCTTATACTGCGAGATGTCATCACTGTCAAATTCTCCGGTACTTTTCAGCACCCTGGCATAATTCTGAAGGTCTCTTATGATCTCTGATTTGTATACCTCATAAAAAATCATGGTGGAAAGTGTCATTGTGACGACAATTGCCACAAGTGTAAAAGTAATAAATTCAAAATTTATAACCCTCTTCAGTCTGATATCATTGTTTTTTTCCATATCAGTTTACTCCATCTTGTATCCTACATTTCTGACTGTCTTTATCATATTACCGGCTTCACCAAGTTTCTGTCTCAGCGTCTTGATATGCATATCGAGGGTTCTGGACTCCCCCTCATAATCTGTCCCCCACACATCAGACATGATCGTATCTCTATGAAGGACTATTCCCGCATTCACCATGAGAAGCTTCAAAAGCTCAAACTCTTTGAAAGTAAGCTCACACAGTTCACCATCCACATGCACCTCTCGTCTCTCGGAATCAAGAGTAATGCCCCCAAGAACCAACTGCTTGTCGTCCTGAAGTGCCCTGCTTCTTCTGAGCAATGCCTTTACTCTTGATATGAGCTCCATCACGCCAAATGGCTTGGTGAGATAATCATCAGCGCCTATATCCAGCCCCTTAACCTTATCAAGTTCCGTGGTTTTTGCTGTCACCAATATAATTGGGACTCTCACCGTGTCCGGCCTGCTTCTGAGCTTCTTCACTATCTCCAAACCATCCATGTCCGGGAGCATGATGTCAAGGAGGACCAGATCAGGAACCTTCTCAGTGATTCTTGAAAAGAACGATTTTGCATTCTCAAACTCCTCCACCGCATACCCACTGTTCTTGAGCGCGAACATCTCTATCTCTCTTATATTCTTATCATCTTCTACTATATAAATATGTACTGCCATTTCTATCTCCTTTCCCTAAGCATCGCAACACCCGTTTTGGTATTACCCTGCGCATTGTATTTTTTTGTTTTATTAACTTTAATTATGAAACATATATTATTTCAACTTGTACATCTCTCTGTAATATGTGTACATACTCTGGAAATCTATGTTGGAATCCTTCTTCATGTTGTCCAGATATTCATGTGTATCAAAGTTATCTGATTTTAACTGGAGCATCGCCACCGCCACGTTGGAACAGTGGTCTGCAACTCTCTCATAGTTATTGATAAGATTCTCCAGTGATATTCCGAGCTCAATGGTACATTTGCCCTTCTGAAGTCTCTTGATATGCTGCTTCTTAACCGCGCTGTTGAGCTCATTGATGGCTTCCTCAAGCGGCTCCACATGGGATGCCTCCTGAAGGTCTTCTTTGTCGTAAGCCTCCACAGTCATGCTGACTATGTTCTGAACTGCAGCCTTGTATACACCAAGCTCTGACTTTGCCTTTTCTGAGAAGGACGCGCCCTCCTCATTCATCTTCCTGCATATATCCGCTATGGTTATGGCGTGATCAGACATCCTCTCAAGGTCACCTATGACATGAAGTCCGATCGATACCTTCTGGCTGTCCTCATGGGAGAGCTCTTTGCTGCTGAGCTTTACCATATAAGAACCGACCTCATCCTCATAGGTATCTATGATGCCCTCAAGATCCTCAACCTTATCCCTGACCGCTTCATCATAATTATCAACCAGTGACAGTGCCATATCAACACTGTTCTTTGAAAGCTGAGCCATGTATTTTACGACCTCTATACAGTGTCCAACAGCAAATGCCGGTTTCTCAAGGAATCTGACATCCAGACGCTTGAGCATCTCCAGCTCTGCAGGAGTATTCCTCTCCACCTCATCCTTATCTCTGACAGTGAGCGTTGCAAGCTTCTCAAGTCCACCTGAGAACGGGAGCAGAAGAAGTGTCGCTGCAACGTTGAACACACTGTGTACAACAGCTATACCAGCTGCATTCGCTGAATCATCCAG
>OLGZ01001303.1_pt1 | contig 14701 bp, 14 predicted proteins | sample 1605981 | NCBI WGS metagenome assembly OLGZ01 (sample SAMN03283291) | human gut metagenome | biome: human-associated habitat; material: feces | host: Homo sapiens | place: Peru | collected 2012 | reverse complement strand
TCCATTTAATATTGGTTCTTCACTGAACATATCAGGTACACACCAGCAGGCATACTCGCTTGACATTGAGAATTCTAATACAAAGGTTTGGTATACACTTGCAGGATGTAACAATAACTCAAACAAGAAGGCTAAGTCTTCAATGTATGCCGCCGATCCATACGATGCAATGGAGAGTTACTTTATTTACACGTCCGCCTATGGTTCTGGTGCTATTACATACTGTGGTGCCGGTCACACATCGGTAACAGGAAGTAAAACAAAGAATAATGATGAGCGTAAGCTGTTTATCAATGTTATTGTAAACAGTGCAGCAGCTGTACAGCCAGCTCCAACATTAAAGTGCTTTGAGCCTAAGCAGACATGGAAGAGTGAGGATGAGCTTCCTAAGGACAAGGAGGCGCTTGCTTCAACAGGAAGGACAGTATATGTTAAGACTGTAGATTCAAAGACAGAAGCTCCATCGTTTGATTACCTTGTAAAGATTCCTAATCTCACCAAGATAACGAGTGTTAGATTGTATTACGATTTGAATTATGATGATTCAGATTATTCAAACAGACCAAGTTATACTGATGGAACAGATAAGTTGATTACAGAGTATACGACAAAGGGTGACAAGTCTCTGACAGAGATTACAGGTGAGTTGAAAGAGATTGCAAGAGATGATGGCACGAACGTCAGACTTGCTCCTTCAGATGTTTGTTTTGCACCATATGGTGGAACATACACATACATTGTTGTAGAGGTTTACTACCAGGGTAAGACAACTCCGGTATATGCGTTAATCAAGGTAAAGGCATCAGATCCTCTGTTTGATCTGACAGATAATACGATCGATGTTCCAGCATATGATGATGATTTCATAGCTGAGAAGAAGGTATTCGCATAAATCGCGGAGAAACTAATTCCTAATCGCAAATAACAAAAAAAATTGGAAGCCGGGTATATTGCCCGGCTTCTTTTATGTTATACTGTTGGAAATTATTATTATTTTTATATAGCTGTGAAATAGGAACGGCGGAATGGAGATTCAGATGAATATAGATGGTAAGACAAGGCTTTTAGGTTTGCTTGGAGATCCGGTGGAGCACACGATGTCTCCGGTTATACACAACACTCTCAGTGATGTGCTTGGATTTAATGAAGTATATGTTCCTTTTCACACAACAAGCGAGGGGCTCAAGAATGCTGTAAAAGGTGCATATGATCTGAATATTCTTGGGATGAATGCCACGGTACCTCACAAGAATGCGGTTATGGATATGTTGGTTGATATCGATGCAGGAGCAAAAGCTATCGGCGCAGTGAATACTCTGGTTCGGGTAGAGGGAGGTTACAAAGGATATAACACCGATATGATGGGGCTTTCGAGGGAACTTGATGTGTATGGTATATTTCTGAAAGAAAGAAATGCAATTATCCTCGGAGCTGGTGGAGCAGCGCGGGCTGTAGCATATATGTGCGCAGCGAAGGGGTGCAAGAAAGTATTCATACTTAACAGGACATTACAGAAGGCAGAAAGTATTGCATCTGATATGAACGGATATTTTAAAAAAGATATATTCTTGCCTGTATTACTTGCGGATTATGAAAAGTTATATGATGAATATAATGATGAGAAGTTTGTAGTGTTTCAGTCTACATCCATAGGCCTTGCACCGCATAATGAGGATGTGGTTATTGACGATTCAAGATTTTATGAGTTGATAGATGTTGGAATCGATCTGATCTATAATCCATTTGAGACGAAGTTTATGAGACTGTGTCGTGAGAATGGTGCAAAGGCTTACAATGGACTCAGGATGCTTCTCTATCAGGGGATAATAGCATATGAATTATGGAATAATATTTCAGTCGCCGAGGATGTGGCAGATATCGTATATAACAAGATGTTAAAATCTGTTAGAAAGAATATAGTACTTATTGGATTCATGGGATGCGGCAAGACAACAGTTGGAACAGCGGTTGCCGGCAGACTGGGATATAATCTGCTTGATGTGGATTCATATATAGAAAAAGAAGCAGGATGCAGCATAAGCCAGATATTTGCTGACAAGGGAGAGCAGTATTTCAGAGAGCTGGAGACAGATACATTAAAGAAACTAAATGCATCTATATCTCACACTGTGATCTCAACGGGTGGCGGACTTCCGATGAGATCGGAAAATGCCGAGGAACTCAGAAAACTGGGAACGGTTATTTATCTGGACGTACAGCCGGAGGAAGTGATTCGCAGACTTTCCGGTGATACATCAAGACCATTGCTTCAGGGTGACGATGTAGAGACAAAAGTCAACAGGCTTATGGATGAGAGAAGACTGGTGTATGAGTCTGAAGCAGACTGTGTGATCCCTGTAACTGGAAGAGATGTGGAAGAGATAGTTGACGAATTAGTTAGTATCGTAGAATGAGTATTTGATGTGATCAAAGATATAAACAAATAAAAGAAATCAGACACAGAAAACAGTACGGAATACAGATACAGGAAATAGATAGATAAAGAAAACAGAAAGCATATATCATATATAGAAGGGAAGATGACATTTATGGAGTCAGAGAGAACAAGGGTAGAACTTGAAAAATTAATTCGTGAATTGGATCTTGATGCAATATTGATAACGGACAGATATAACATGAGGTATATCGCTTCATATCGCGGAGAGGGCGTCATATTTTACACAAAAGACGCAAAGTATGTACTCACTGATTCCAGGTATACAGAACAGGTGGAGAGAGAATGTGATGGATACGAATGCATAGATATTGCTGGCTTAGGATATGCCGGTAATTTAAATCAATTGATAACCACAATAAAATGTTCTCCGGAGTATACAGGAACTAAAGTAAGAGTGGGATTCGAGAATCTCAGTATCTCATACAGTGATTATGATATATATCAGAATAAACTTGATGAGGTTGAACTTGTAGCTATAGATGGAAGACTCGATTCCATCAGGGAGATAAAGACGGATGATGAGATTGAGAAGCTCCGTGTTGCAGAGTCCATAGGGGATGCGGCGTTTAAGTACATTCTGGGATTTTTGAAGGAAGGAATAACAGAGAAAGAGGTTGCGCTGGAACTGGAATATTACATGAAAAAGAATGGCGCTGAGGGTCTGAGCTTTGACACGATAGCTGCTTCGGGAAGAAATTCGTCCATGCCGCACGCTATACCATCAGACAAGAAGCTTGAGGCAGGAGATTTCCTGACGATGGACTTTGGATGCATATACGATGGATACTGTTCAGATATGACGAGAACTGTTGCGATAGGATATGCATCGGACAGCATGAGATCGGTATATGATATAGTTTTAAGAGCTCAGCTAGAGTCGATGAAGCATATAAAGGCAGGTGCACTGTGTAACGAAGTGGATGCAGCTGCCAGGAGAGTGATAGCAGATGCTGGATATGGCAATTGTTTTGGTCATGGACTGGGACATTCTGTAGGATTGTTCATTCATGAGAATCCGAGATTTTCACCGAAATGCAATGCATTACTGAAGCCGGGCATGGTCATAACTGTGGAACCGGGGATTTACATTCCGGGTCAGTTTGGTGTCAGGATAGAGGATCTGGTTGTTGTGACAGAGGATGGATTTGTAAACCTTGCAAGTTCGGAAAAGAGCCTTATCATAGTTTAGCTTATATGCGTGGGAGATGTCAGCAAACCAGGGATAAATGTATGAATGGAGAAAAATAGAATGGATAGTAATCTGACTAATGTGCCAGAGGAAAATCATGAAGAAAGAATAAAACATAATGTGAAAGGCTGCTCAAGAACTAAAAACATACACTGGTATGTTGGGATCTTTATTGCATCAGTACTTTTGTATGCTATAGTGATAGCGGTGGAGGGGGCATATCCGTTTGGAAAAAGGTGCTTTCTGACTGACGATGCATATGTCCAGTACAACACCATGCTAAGAACATTGATAGAGTATGTACACAGTGATGACAAAAGTGTGATTCTATGGAATAGAGGTATGGGAACTGATATGTACCTGACCGCACTTTATTACCTGATGAGCCCGTTTAACATCATTGCGTTGTTGATGGGGGAAAAGCATGTTGAATTAGCTCTTATTTTCATCATAGTGTTAAAAGGCTCACTGGTTACAGTCACAGGTCTATATTATTTTCGTAACACGTCTGTGTTCGCGAATGAGGATAAGAACAGCAGGGCTGGTGGATGGGTCAGCTTTTGCTGTGCTCTGGCGTGGGGATTCTGCGGATACTTAGTTGCTTATGGACAGAATATCATATGGCTTGATGCGATTATTCTTATGCCGCTTATAGCTCTGGCTGTGGAGAAAGTGAATGTGGGGGAGTCATATATAAGATATATTCTTCTTCTCACGTTGGTGTTTATATTTAATTTTTATTATGCATTTTATGTATGTATGTTCATAGTTGTATATTATATTCTTCTAGACAGACGAACTTTCGGAGAGCTGCTCAGAAATGGCTTGAAGCTGGCTGGATTGTCTGTGGCTGCAGTTATACTGGCGGGAATAGTGTTGGTTCCTGCTGCACTCAGCATCATGAAAGCTGGTGACACAACCCTCAACAGTTCAGATACTCTGGACATGTGGGGAGATTTTGGACATTATATTGTATCCTTTTTTCCGTTCAAAGAAGTGACAAATGGATATCTGTACAACAACAACAATTATTGCGGAACAATTGTAGTGTTGCTGCTGTTCGTGTTTGTCCTGTCGTCATCGGTGTCACTTAAAGATAAACTGAAGTATGCTGCCGTAGTGTTGATGTTTATGCTTGCGGCTAATTTTCTGCCTCTTAATTATGTGTTCCATGGATTTGTTGTTCCGCACGGAACAGGAAATCGATTTGCAATTATTCTCACATTTGTCATGTTGATGATAGCCTATAGGATACTTACAGATATAGAGTCGGTGAAAACGTATGCAGTTGCTGGAGCCGGGATTGCAGGCGGAGTTGTATTTGCACTGTCATTTACAGATGAAAACATGCTTCAAGTGTTTTACTGTTATGTGGGATTTCTTATGGCCATGGCAGTCAGCCTTATTGTTATGGTGCTGTTATCCAGAAAGAGTATAAAGAAAACTACAGCACTTGCCATCATAATGGTGCTGTGGGTGGCAGAAATATGCTGCAATATGGTTGTGACCATGAAAGACAAGGCAAATGAAGGAGACATGATTGATAATATACATTTGTCAGAGTGGAATGCACAGTATCAGATGCTTAATACAGATGGAAAATCACGAAAGACAGCTCTGTTAAATGATAATTATGTGCAAAATTCTGATGTAAACTGGTACTCATCGATGATAAATGGATATTATGTCAATGCGTTTGAGACCATGGGAATGTCACATTTTGATAATGTTGAGTGTGTGTATGATGGCGCGACACCTCTTACAGCTATGATGTACAATGTCAGATATGTTCTGACGAACTCAAAGAATACAAATGGTGGATATCATCCAATATATAGTGGTGAGATATATAGCGTATATGAGGCGGATGAGCTGGCTGACTGGGGATTTATGACGGATGAAGGCATAAAAACGTGGAATGCTGATGGAAATATAGCAGAGAATCAATCAAAGTTCTTGGAATGTGGGTTTGGCGATGAACTGGCTGATCTGAATAGCGAAAATCTTCAGAACGCCCTACAGCTTTCTCAGCTTATGGAGCTTATTCCGTGGGGGGATATATCCTATGATGTGGCACACGGATTGGGAATGCTGCAGAGGTATATGGCTCCTGAGGGTAGATTTATAAATCGTGGACTTACACAGACGTTTAATTTTGGAGATTTTAAAGAAACAGGAATCGGTGAATACATATATTCGGGAAACAGTACCCAGTACCATGCATGCGTACAGATTCGATTTACAGCTGATAGAGACATGGATCTGTACGTGTACAGTGCAGATAACAGGGATCAGGCAGTTACCACATATATAGATGGAGAAGAGTCTTCCGCGGTTATGTATACATCGTCAGGGCAGCTTGCCTATGGAGGACATGTGAAAAAAGGGCAGAATGTGAAGGTGTCAGTCATCGGTGGAGCTTCTGTAGGTGAGTCAGCGATAAAGGAAATTCAGCTTTATAGCTTTAACACAGAACTATTCGAGAAAGCGAGGTCATCTATAACCGATGAGACTCTCATAAGTGACGGCTTTTCAGGCAATACTTTTAAAGGGCATGTAACGGCGAAGAAGGATGGCGTGCTCTATCTGGCGTTCCCGTACAGTGACGGATACACGATATACGTGGACGGCAGAAAGACAGAAAAACTTCTTCTCGGCAAGGGTAATATGGGAGTGGAATTGTCCGGTGGCGAACATGAGATAAAGCTTGTATATCATACGCCGGGATTTGCCCTTGGAATAATCGTAAGCTGTGCTGGATTGGTATTTTTGATACTTATCTGTATGCATGACAGGAGAAAAAAGAAAAGCAGCAGTTAAATAAAAACTGTTGTTAAATAAAAGCAGCTGTTAAATAAAGGTAGAATACATGTGTATTGATGTATACAGTTGTGTATAGCTGAGTATGTATAGCAGTGCATTCGTATATCTGTGTATGCGTAGCTGAGCATAGCAAGCAGTGTATGAATATAGCAGAGTATGTGTAGCAGAGTATGAATAACTGTGTATGAGTATAGCTGAGTATGTATAGCTGCGTATGCGTATAGCTGCAGTATGTTTGTGTATGGCAAAAAATAGTTGAAAAATTATTTCATATATTATAAAATGTGACAAGAAGTTTACATCTTTAAGGAGGATAAGACAGTTATGGCAGAGATGATCTCAGCAGGTGATTTTAGAAACGGCGTTACAATCGAATTCGAGGGAAATATTTATCAGATTATAGAGTTCCAGCATGTTAAGCCAGGAAAGGGTGCAGCTTTCGTAAGAACAAAGCTTAAGAACATCAAGAGTGGTGGTGTTGTAGAGAAGTCATTCCGTCCAACAGAGAAGTGTGAGAAGGCTCATATCGAGAGAAAGGATATGCAGTATCTTTACAATGACGGAGATCTTTACTACTTCATGGATCCAGAGACATATGATCAGATTCCTATCAGCTCAGCTGCTATAGGTGATTCTCTTAAGTTTGTTAAGGAGAACGAGCTCTGTAAGATATGTTCACACAACGGCAACGTATTCGCTGTAGAGCCACCTCTTTTTGTAGAGCTGGTTATCACAGAGTGCGAGCCTGGTGTAAAGGGCGATACAGCTACAGGCGCTACAAAGCCATGTACAGTTGAGACAGGTGCTCAGGTATCAGTACCTCTCTTCGTAAACGAGGGCGACACTATCAAGATCGACACACGTACAGGTGAGTATCTTTCAAGAGTATAGGTTTGCATCTAGTAACAAGATTATAGAACGACTATCAGAAGACCAGATATGGCAATTGCTGTATCTGGTCTTTTTGTGTTGACGATCATAATGCAAAGAGAAATAAGTTTCTATCTGTTGTAGTTGTACTTTTTCGGTGAAAACAAGTCATTTCCGGATAAAATTATCCTGAAGTGGCTTGTTTTTGCTTGTTTAGGATAATTCTCTCTAAAATTATCCTAGGAAAGCTGAAAAACGGACTTTCAGGATAATTTTATACCTCAGCACAGAAAAAAGTCCTACAGGGGACAAAACGACTACCGGAACATCAGCTCGAAGTCCTTCAGGGGACAAAACGACTACCGGAACATCAGCTTGAAGTCCTTCAGGGGACAAAACGACTACCGGGACGTTATCTTGAAGTCTATCCTCAGATATTCGGTTCTAAATTTCGTGAACTCTGAATATATTGTCTATGTAGGCATATCAGTAGAATTATCAAAAGAGGGATGATGTATGTGCGGAGAAGAAATATTGCGTCTGCTGCCTATTCGCATCAGATGCATGGTGGAAAAGCTTCATCTTGATTATGGGCGATTGTGGGAGATAAGGCTAAGAGTAAACAGTCCTTTTATTCTTAGGTATGAGGATAGCGAGATATATGTTGATTCCAGAGGATTTAAGACCGGTGAAGCAGAAAAAGCATATATCGTGACAGCCAGGGATGTCACGGATACGCTGGAATGTGTGTGCAATCATTCATTGTATGCGTATGAGGACGAGATAAGGCAGGGATTTGTGACTGTGTGTGGTGGACACAGAGTCGGTGTGGCTGGAAAGATCATACTCGATGGAAATCGTATAAAATGTATAAGACACATATCATTTTTAAACATAAGGATTGCACACGAGATCAAGGGGTGCAGTTCCAAGGTAATGCAGTACATAGAACATGATGGAAGGATTCTGAATACGCTTATAGTGTCGGCTCCGTGTCACGGCAAGACGACTCTGCTTAGAGACATCATAAGGGTTGTGTCAAACAGAGGGACTACTGTTGGAGTGGTGGATGAGCGTTCAGAAATAGCAGCTTGTTATAAGGGAGTGCCGCAGAATGACGTGGGAATAAGGACAGATGTGCTGGACTGCTGTCCCAAGGCAGCAGGGATGATGATGCTTGTGAGGACCATGGCTCCGGAGCTTATAGCGGTCGACGAGATAGGTGGTCCTGCCGATGTCGATGCCATATTTGGTGTTGTGAATTGTGGGTGCAGGCTTCTTGCAACGGCGCATGGATACTCAATAGATGATGTGCGTCAGCGTGCAGGTATAAGAAAGCTGGTTGAGAATCGTGTGTTTGAGAGATACGTGGTACTTGGAGGGACAAGAGCAGGACAGGTGTCTGATATATTTGACGGACAGGGTAACAGGCTGTGCTGGTGTGAGTGACAGGTTGATTTATGAAAAGAGGCGGGATGAGGCATATGCTTAAGGCTATGGGGTGTTTTTTTATTATATATGCATCATTTATGACTGGACATGCAGTGGGAAACTACCACACGAGGATGGTAAAGGAGATGGAAGAGCTGATTTTGTTGATGCACATAATCAGAGACCAGATCATATATGAGGGTACAGAGATTCCGGAGCTGCTGGAGACATGCGAGAAGAGGGCTTATGGTGGCGTGAAAATATGGCTTCGCCACCTGTCACGTACCATTGCCGACTGCAGAGATAAGTCATTTGCGGAAATCTGGCAGGAATCTATGGAGGTGCTGACTGACCAGACAGCTCTGCGGGAAGATACTGTGGATGAGGTGAGAAGATTTGGAACTATATTGGGGGATATGGATGTGGAAGCTCAGGTGTCAAGGATGAATCTGATAGAGAATATTGTAGAAGACAGATATGAGAAAGAGAGAAGTAGAAATGGGGGGATAAGAAGGTTGTCCGGTTCTCTCGGATTACTGGGGGGATTATTTATTGTTATAATGCTATTTTGAATTGCAGATGGCAGACGTTGTAGAGGAGAAAAACTATGACAATTCAGATTCTGTTGAAAATAGGCGCAGTGGGCATCCTGGTGGCGCTTCTGAATCAGGTCCTCAAGCATTCCGGAAAAGAAGAGCATGCATATCTGCTCAATCTTGCAGGACTTATCATAGTGTTGTCATGGATAATTCCATATATAAGGGAATTGTTCAATGAGATAATGGAGCTGGTCAATCTTGGACAGTGAATGTCGAGAGGTGGAATTAAAGAATGAATCTGATAGCAGTGGCAATGATATCGGTGATCATAGTGCTTATGGCTATAAAGATAAAGGATATGGATGCAGGGTACGGAGTGCTCCTATCCATAGCTGGAGGCGTTATGGTTATGTATTTTGTTATAAGCCGGTTCAGACAGCTTGCAGACTATCTGGACAGGCTCACTTCATATGTAACCGTAAACATAACATATATTGATGTGATTCTCAAAATGATAGGTTTGGCATATGTGTGCCAGTTCTCAAGTGATATATGCAAGGATGCCGGATATAACGCCATAGCCTCGCAGGTGGAGATGGCCGGAAAGCTGTCTTTGATATTGCTTAGTATGCCGGTGCTTATGAGTGTGATAGATCTGGTGGTGAAGATTGTTGAGGGGTAGATGTGCGGTCAGATGGCTGTTGATGGGAGCTATGGTCATGGTGCTCATATCGGTTACAGTTTACCATGTGAAGGCGGAATGCAATGATGGAGATGACGAGAGTCATAGATACAGCTGGGAGCAGGATGGACAGGCCTATGATATGAGCGGGCTTGACGAGATCCTGAAAGAGAAATACTCGATAAGCTTCAGTGGAATATTTAATCAGTTGAAAAATGGTGATTGGGATGGAGTATGTAGTTCCTTGGGGCAGGCCATTGTGGACAATCTGGTATATGAAGTCAGGACAAACAGAGTGATCCTGATTCAGATCATAGCAGTCATTGTGCTTGGAAGTACATTTGCACAGATATCAGGGAATATAGGAGAGTATGTTAAGGAAAATGGTTTCATGATCACATATATGGTGTTAGTCTCTCTTCTGCTCGGAGATTTCGTTATTGTTCAGAATGTGGTGACGGACACAATAGGTGAAGTGACCGAATTTATGAAGGCTTTCTATCCGATGTATGTATCATCTGTTCTGTATGTGGGGGGACCGGAAAGTGCCATGTACTCACAATCCATACTCATCCTTGTTATATACATATGTCAGGCCGGGATAATCAATGTCATACTTCCTCTTATAAAATGCAGCGGACTGGTTGCAGTTATGAACAATCTCAGCAAGGAGGATAATTTCTCAAGGCTTGCCAGTCTCATGAAAAAGATCGCAAACTGGGGCCTTGGAACAATGTTTGCAGTGGTGACCGGGATAAATGTGGTGAAAAGCATGATCGCACCATCCATTGACCGGGTGTCCAGAAATGGAATACTGCGGACGATTGGGAAAATGTCAGGGATGTCATCGGTAAGTGCTGTGCTAAGCGTGATGATAAGCACGGGTGAGTTTATAAAAAATTGCATGGGAATGGCATGCACTATAATTATAGTCATACTTGCGGCGATCCCAATGATCAAGATACTTGTAATAGTATTTACATTGAGGTGTATAGCAGCCGTGGTGCAGCCGGTGGGAGATCGGAGGTATGCCGATGGAGTTGCGATAATGGCATCTACAGCTGAGCTTATGTTAAAAGCATGTGGCATAAGCGTTATGATGTTTGTGATAAGCATAGCTATCATGACTATGAATATAACAGCATAGCCAATGCATAAGTCCGTTGAATGAACAATGCGACATGCATATAACCTGCGTATATATGAAGACAAAAATGCAAAATAGAGGGGCATAGTGCATATATGTTGAAAGAGTGGATCACCAACATAATAGTATGTAGTATATTGTTTTCTATTCTACTGTACCTTGTGCCGGATCCAAAGATGAAGAGATATATACAGACGGCAGTGGGCTTGGTCATGATGATAGTTGTTATTTCACCGGTTATAAGATGGCTGGACAGTGATGGACGCATAGAATTTAATATGTATACAGAGGCAGTGCAGCAGGCCTTTGATGAGACAGACACTGGCGTATATGTGGATCTCATGGAGAATGTAGTTCAGAATTTTCTCATGGATAAATATGGGATCAAATCGGAGGTCAGGATTGTTTTGTCTTCCGGCATGGAGATAGAGACGATGTATATAAGTATTCAGGAAGCTTCACAGCAGGAAGATGCTGTTGCAGATGGTTCAGATATGGGGGAGATGAAAAGCGGTGGGACTGTCAAAGAGACTGTCAAAGAAAATCTGGCACAGGAGTATGGCGTGCCACAGGATAGGATTTCAGTGAAATAGTAGAAGTTGAATATGTGACAGAATGATCAAAAGACAGGCAAGAGCAGATTTAAGTCAAATGTGAGAGGAAGATTAAATGAATATTAAGGCGATACTAAAAAGCGGCAACAATAGGATATATAAGTTGCTGCTTATTTTGATTGCGGGAATATGTATGCTGATAATAGTATGGCCAACCGGCAGAAATTCTGTTCAGAAGAATGAGGATAGTGACGTAGCAGATTCTTATGGGACGAACCTAGGCGGAGCATCAGGTACCCATACTGACCAGAATACATCAGAGTCAAGCGGTGATGAAGCTTACATGCGGGAAACTTCAGAATATACGAAAATCCTGGAGAGCCGGCTGACCAATGTGCTTGAGAGTATGGGGGGGATTTCTGATGTCAGCGTGATGATAACCGTGAAGGACAATGGGCAGAGGATAGCTCTTAAAGATAGGAACACAAGTCAGAGTGAAGGTTCTGATTCGAGCCAGACCTCAGTCACGGAGGGGACAGTGTTGGAAAAAACAGGGGATAGCAATATCCCATATGTCACCAGGTATGTACAACCGGAGGTTGAGGGTGTAGTAGTGTGCTGCAATGGGGCGGAAAATGCTGAAATTGCTTTGAAGATAACAAATGCAGTTCAGGCATTATTTGACGTTCCCACGCATAAGATTGTGATATTAGAAGCAAATTAATGTGGAGGGCTCTATGAAGAGAGTGAGTGGCAAGAACAGACTTGCGATAATTGCGCTTGCAGTTATGATCGGTGTAGCCGGTTATATGAGTTTTGCAGATGCAGAAAAGGACAAAGCCGCAAAGGATAAAAATAAAGATCAGGTAGAAGTTATCAGTTATGATGAGATAGCCGGCGATGGAGAATCTGTCAGATCAGACAGTGCAGATGTGTCAGAGAGTACAGAGAAAATTGCAGAAAGCGGGGAGGTTTCCACAGCGGATGGAGAGGTTTCAGAGAATATGGAACTCAATGGATCTGAAGATGAGATCGGTGATGCCGTACTCACCAGCGCCAGTGCGGGTGTGAGCAGCAATATGGCAGCAGTAAAGCTCACAAGAGAACAGAGCAGGTCAAAGAGCAGAGAGACTCTCATGGATATCATAGGAGATGAGGCTCTCAGTGATGAGGCGAAGAAAGAAGCTGCAGATACATATGTCAAGCTGAATGATACTATAGAGATGGAGTCAGATATAGAGACTGTCCTGGCGGCGAAGGGATATGCGGATGTGGTAGTAACTATCGGTGAGAATACAGTGGATGTGACTTTAGGTGTATCGGAACTTGATGAGATAGATAAGGCACAGATAGAGGACATAGTAACCCGAAAAACCGGTTATAATATCAGTGATGTAGCGATATCTGTGATGGGAAGCAAGTAAATACTGTAAAATCTCATATACTTGCAAAATAGCTGTTGGGATATTATAATATATGCTATATATGGCTGAAAGTCTGCCCTTCGTGGAATGAAGGGCAGACCGGACAGATAATCCGGGAGGTATGAAGAGAATGAGTGATACAGTACAGAACGGCGTAACAGCGGATGATAAAAAGAATGATAAAAAAAATGATAAAATGAACGATGCAGTTAAAGCCGCAATAAATGACGGTGTTGTTCAGAACGATAATGTTCAGGACGGTTCATACAATATCGAGGAGAATAATTCTCTTGGAAAAGTACAGATAGCAGATGATGTTGTGGCTATCATTGCAGGGCTTGCGGCAGGAGAGGTTGAAGGCGTGTACAGACTCCCTGGAAGTATCTCAGATGAATTTGCCTCAAAGCTTGGAAGAAAAAATCCGGCAAAGGGTGTCAAGGTGGAGCTGCTTCCTGGAAAGGTTAAAGTTGAGTTGTCTATAGAGGTGCTGTATGAATACAGTATTCCATCAGTATCAGGTCAGGTTCAGGATAAAGTAAAACAGGCGATAGAGACTATGACCGGACTTTCAGTTGAGCAGGTCAATATAAGAATAGCAGGCGTTCGTGTCGGCGACTCGAAATAAACATATAGAAATGCACATATAAATACACAGCGGATTAGATATTGGAGAAAAAATATGACGAGAAGAGAGATTAGAGACAAGATATTCAAGATTGTATTTACAGCAGAGTTCAACAATTTGGATGAAATGGAAGACCAGATTCAGCTCGCATTTGATACGGAGATGCCAGGTGATGAGGAAGATGATCCTTTGCTGTATGTATCAGTATCAGATAAGGACAGAGCTTATATAACAGATAAGGTGATGGATATACTTGCTCATAAGGAGGCCATAGACAGCACTATATCTGAGATATCAGAGGGCTGGAAGCTTCAGCGTATAGGCAAGGAGGAACTTGCCATACTCAGACTAGGAGTTTACGAAGTTGTGTATGATGAAACTATACCAGAAAAGGTAGCAATAAACGAGGCGGTTGAACTTGCAAAGAAGTATTGTGATGTTTCTGCCAGCAAGTTTATCAATGCACTTCTTGCGAAACTTGTAAAGAAGGAAAATAGCTGTAATGAAGTCGGCAGAACAGGGGATAAGGACGACGTAGATAAGGAAGACGCAGATAATGCCACAGAATAGAATATATACAGTCAAGGAACTCAATGAAGGCATTCAGGGACTCATCAGTGGAGAAGCGTGGCTTGGCAACCTGTGTGTGGAAGGCGAGATTACAGGATTGGGCAGGGACAAGAAGGGTCACTGTTACTTCTCACTGAAGGATGCCAGCGGTGTCATTGCTGCTGTTATGTTTGCTGGAAAGCAGATCAATGGCTTGAGATTTATGCCAAAGAATGGAGACAAGGTTCATGCTTTTGGACGTGTTGATGTATATACTCGTGATGGAAGATATCAGCTCTATGTGGACAGGCTTGTGCGAGTCGGTGCAGGTGAGGTGAATGCTGACCTGCAAAGACTTATATCAAAGCTTGAAGGCATGGGGCTTTTTTCACAGGAGTATAAAAAGCCTA